>TARA_R110002012_G_scaffold299067_1_pt1 | contig 112227 bp, 94 predicted proteins | sample TARA_R110002012 | Tara Oceans TARA_R110002012 (sample SAMEA4396515) | marine metagenome | biome: Westerlies Biome; feature: [DCM] deep chlorophyll maximum layer (ENVO:01000326); material: water (ENVO:00002006), including particulate matter (ENVO:01000060) such as... | depth 40 m
TTCGGTTTGAAAACCGATGAAAAAATCGGCTACCAATATAGACCGGTAGCCATGGATGGTAACGATATTTATTTTATTGTAAGCTTAGAAGCACAAAATGAAAACTTTGGAAAAACGCTAGTTACAAATTCATCAAAAAGTGAGCTGAACCAAAGACTACTATCAAAAATTGAAAATTTTAAAGATGGAGATAATCTGGCGATTGTGAAGTGTGAGATTACTGGATTTTGAATTACACTTAAATCTTCGATCCGTTGTAAGTAAAATATTTTCCCTAGGCATTTTACTAGATCAATTTTTCACTTTTTTAATTAAACCTTGATAATGTCGCAATAAACCGCTCGTTGCAGATGATCATTATTGTCTTTGGCATGAAACTTGATTTACTTTTATTCTAATAAGTTTATAACCTAAATAATAGAAAATGAGTGCTAAGTATACTTTATTCACAATTGCAATGTTTTGTTTTCTTTTCATGTTGATTTCATGCCAGGAGGAGAGGATAGGGGAAGGACCAGTGCAAGATAATGGTCCAGCCATAAATTTAGTTGATATTGAGTCCGGAATTTTTATTAAAAACGCTGAAATAAATGATGGAGACATTCCTCCATCGACTGAGAATTTTGATTTTGAGATTAGTGAATCCATTAGCGGTTTTTTAAACACTGGATTTAGAGTAGAATTAAATTTCGCCTTTGAGTCCGTCAATGGGATTCTTATTCAGTTAAAAGATTTAGACGGAAATAAAGTAGATAATCATTTCAACTTAGCTGTAGATAATCAATTGCACGTTATTATTGATGGTGTTTTTGAAGAGGTAGTAACTAAGGGGTCTTTTTGCTTTGATTTGGCAGTTTACAGCAATCAGGGTGTAAGTCAAAAAAAAGAAATATGTGTTGAAGTAAGAGATTGGGGAGGTACGAACTCTATTACCGGGAAATGGAAGTTAGACAAAGTATTTTTTAATATTGATGAGGAGATTCCAATTAATGATCTAGGTGAATGGGTAGATGTATCAATAGACTGTCAGGACGGAAATAGTTTAGAAACATCATATCAAATTCCTTTCGATGACTACTTCCTAGAATTTTCGGAAAATGGTGATTATCGTAACTCTTTCAAAAAGAAATATCAGATTGTTGATTCCGCTGCCTCACAAGAAGCTTGTGTGGAAAAGTATAAAGACTTTGAAGAGAATTTTGCCTATACAGGGAAATGGTCGCATGCAGGTAATAAGGGAGAGTTGGGTACTGTTGATTTTTCGTATATTGATTTAATAGATCCTAATAGAAATGTTCAATACGATTATGGATCTATTGGGATCATTGCCCCTTCGGCAGAAGTCATTGATGATGAATTAAGATTAACTTGGGATCAGGGCACGAATCACGAGCAAAGCTGGTTGTTCAAAAAAATAGAATCGTATTAAATTCATTGTGTAAGAATATAGAGCGCCAGTTCCAAAGCTGGCGTCTATTTAACATTCATGCTAAATGAATTAAGGTGCTTCGGGTTTGAAAAATGAGCTTGTTTGATTTCTATGGAGTTAAAAGTGCTTTGAGTGACCTTCGTACAATGAATAGCCTCAATATGTATCTACTAAAATACTGACTAGGTAAAATTCCTTTTTTGGAGTAGAGATATCGAGTAATTTTAAAAATTTTTCTTTTAAAATTTAAGCTAAACTCAAATGATGGACTCTTACTTTTCTTAAATACCAGATTAAAATTACAATTCATGATTTTTATTCTTACATATTAGGCCTGCTTTGTCTATAAAAAGGACCTTCCTATTTTAACCCACCATCCCCAACATCCACCGTTTTTATAAATCACATGCTTTTCTCCACAAAAGCCCTTATTTTAGGTGAAATTTTAATGGTATAACTATGAACAAAATATGGGCTTTTCCACTTGCTTTGGCATTCTTTGCATGCAATAGTGGTGAAAAAAATCAGAAAATGGAGATAAAAGATTATCCTGAAACAGCTAAAGTAGATACTGTGGATACTTATTTTGGTACAGATGTGCCTGATCCTTACCGTTGGCTGGAGGACGATCGCTCTGAGCAAACAGCAGAATGGGTAAAGGCACAAAATGAAGTCACTTTCGGCTATTTGAATAATATTCCATTCCGTGATAAAATTGAAGAGCGCTTAACTGAACTTTGGAATTATGCCAAGGAAAGTGCCCCAAGAAAGCATGGTGATTATTATTACACTTACAAAAATGATGGTTTGCAAAATCAATGGGTAGTTTACCGAAAAAAAGGCTTAGATGGTGCGGAAAGCGTATTCCTTGATCCCAATACCTTTTCTGAGGATGCTACCACTTCATTGGCAGGCACTTTTTTTACCAAAGATGGAAGCCTTTTGGCTTATTCCATTTCTGAAGGCGGTTCTGATTGGAGAAAAGTGATCGTCATGAATGCGGAAGATAAATCCATTGTGGAAGATACTATTCGCAATGTGAAATTTAGTGGTGTTTCATGGAAAGGAAATGAAGGTTTTTTCTACAGCAGTTATGACAAACCAGAAGGAAGTGAGCTTTCAGCTAAAACTCAGGAACATAAACTATATTATCACAAACTCAACACACCTCAATCTGAAGATGAATTGATATTTGGCGGAAGCGAAACCCCAAGACGCTATATTGGTGGATATGTCAGCGATGATGAAAAGTTCTTGTTTATTTCGGCCTCTGTAAGTACAAGTGGTAATGAATTATATGTAAAAGATTTATCAGATTGGAGTAATCCTATTGTGCCCATAGCAGAAGGTTTTGAGAGCGAACACTCAGTTTTGGATAATGATGGTGATAGATTACTGATTGAAACCAATTTAAATGCGCCCAACAAAAGATTGGTTGAGGTGGATGCCAATGATCCTTCTACCGAAAATTATAAAGATGTCATCCCAGAAACGGAAAATGTATTGAACGTCAGCACTGCAGGTGGTTACATTTTTGCCAATTATATGGTAGATGTAAAGACCGAAATCCATCAATTTGATTATGAAGGCAATAAAGTTCGTCAAGTGGAATTACCAGGCATTGGTTCTGCCGGTGGTTTTGGCGCTGAAAAAGATGATGAAAAACTATATTACAGCTTTACATCCTTCACTTATCCTTCAGCCATTTTTGAATATGATATTGAAAAAGGGACTTCTGAATTGTATTGGAAACCAGAAATAGATTTCAATTCAGAAGATTACGAAACCGAGCAAGTATTTTACGAAAGCAAGGATGGCACTAAAGTCCCAATGTTCATCACCTATAAAAAAGGAATGGAGAAAAATGGTAAAAACCCAACAGAGCTTTATGCTTATGGCGGATTTAATGTGAGTTTGCGTCCAAGCTTTAGTGTAGCTCGATTAGTATGGTTGGAAGAAGGTGGAATTTACGCACAACCCAACTTAAGAGGTGGTGGAGAATATGGAGAAGAATGGCACAAAGCCGGTACTAAAATGCAGAAGCAAAACGTGTTTGATGATTTCATTGCAGCTGCTGAGTATCTTATTGCCGAAGGCTATACTAGTTCTGATAAACTGGCCATTTCCGGTGGTTCTAATGGTGGTTTACTAGTAGGGGCTACTATGACGCAGCGACCGGATTTAATGCAAGTAGCCTTCCCGGCTGTAGGGGTAATGGATATGTTAAGATATCATACTTTTACGGCAGGCGCAGGCTGGGCTTATGACTATGGAACCTCAGAAGATAGCAAAGAAATGTTTGAGTACTTGAAAGGCTACTCTCCGGTTCACAATGTGAAAGCAGGCGTGAAATATCCAGCTACTATGGTTACCACAGCCGATCATGACGATAGGGTAGTGCCGGCTCATTCATTCAAATTTGCTGCGGAATTGCAGGAAAAACATGCCAGTGAAAGTCCTGTTTTAATTAGAATTGAAACCAATGCCGGACATGGAGCTGGAAAACCAACGGATAAAATAATAGATGGCATAGCGGATAAGTATTCTTTTGCCTGGTATAATATGGGGGTGGTTCCTATGGATGAGGAAATGTAGTTGAAATTGACTAGATTGCCAATTAGGAGACCTGAGAAAATACTTTTCAGGTCTTTTTTTTAAGTAGTCTGGTCCCGTGACATTTTTGTTACACCTATGGCATCACTTGAAAATTTCTACTATAAGTTAATGGTTGCTCTTAACTTTCAAAAAATCATTTTTTACTTGCTGTTCATTCAGATTACTTTCATCACAGATCAATTGTCATACTTCATTGAAATTCTTATTTTTTCAATTCCACCATGCTCTAGAAGTCTTGGACTGGCTAATACCTGTTTTTTTATCTTTAGGCCAGTTTGAAAGAATAGCAAACGAGTTGTAATTCATAAAGTCAAAAATGATTTGATTGGAGAGATTTGTAACTATTTATGAAAAATTCGGTTTTGGTAATATATTGTAACTGTTTTGATTTCGATATACATTTTCTCTAATGTCATTGTAAAACAGTTAGTTATCTCTTTTTGAGACCCTAAGTTTAATCAATAATAAAGATTAACGTTCAATAAAATTTTTCATTAAATAATTGTAAATGGGTATTAAAAATCTACAGACATTCTGGAAATTAATTAAAGAAACAGCTAAAAAGTGGATATCGAAAGAACCCTTTAGACAAGGCCCTATTATAGCTTATTATTCTATTTTTGCCCTCCCGGGTTTACTGGTAGTTTCTATAACTATTGCAGGCTACATTTTCGGGGATGAAGTAGTTAGTGGAGAACTGCACCGCCAAATCTCTGATGCCATCGGAGAAAATACAGCAGATTCTGTTCAAGCTTTGCTGAAAAGATCTCTGGAGACGGAAGATTCTACTTTTGCCAGTATTATTGGTTTTGGTACCATCTTGATAGGGGCTACTACTGTTTTTGCACAGTTGCAAAGGTCTTTTAATGAAATCTGGGAAGTGGAAGGCGATAAACAAAAGGCAGGTGTATGGCCATTCATCAGGACAAGATTATTTTCTTTTGGTGTTATCTTATCAATCGGATTTTTGTTGTTGGTTTTTTTACTCCTTTCCTCTTTATTGTCAGCTTTTGGAACTTGGATAGAACAATATTTCTCCGAGGCCTTACTTTTTATTGTTAAGATTTTAAACGTGCTGGTTTCGCTTGGGGTGATTACTTTACTATTTGCCCTTTTGCTAAAGGTGTTGCCAGACGCAAAAGTGCAATGGCGTACAGTGTGGATTGGGGCATTCATGACCGCATTACTCTTCGTTTTAGGCGAATTTGCTTTGGGATTCTATTTTGGTACAACTGATCCCGGATCGGGCTACGGGCCTGCCAGTTCAGTAGTATTGATTTTGTTATGGACTTCCTATTCTGCAATGATTGTCTTCTTTGGAGCGGAGTTCACTAAAGTGTATTCTGATTATCATTATGGGAAAATGGAGCCTGCGGATCATGCTAAAGCCAAAGACAAAGAAAGTAAAACTGAAGATTAACTGCTTTATGGATGATCAAAAATGACAGTAGGCTGCTTGTTTTCAATCAGCTTGATTTAGTGATAGATTTCAGGGCAAATCGTTTTCTCAACTTAATTAGGCCCAATGATTTTTCCAGTGCTAAAATGAATAAAATAACTATGTAGTGCTATTATATATATGTTATTTCTATACTTCATTTTGCTAAAGCAAATGAAACATTGCAGTTTTGCACCGCAAGTTGAAAACAAAACCCAAGAAGCACATGAAATCTATGATTTCATGTAGCCTTAAGAAATAAGAAAATACGCATGAGTTCAGAAAAATATGCCGTCATATGGAAGCATTTTAATCATAATTCTGAAATAGGGATTCGCTTAAATGCTCAGCAAGATTTCAGTCTGCCTTATTTCCTGACTGAAGAAGAAAAAATGAAATTTGATAATAAAGAACAGGTGAAACTGAATCCTTTTCATTTGGTGATGGGTCTACTGGTTGGCTATTTTGATAAACCGCCCGACATTGATACTGATTTTGCAAAGCAGAGGGCTTCCATCATTATTCAAGAGCACTTGGCTAGTTTCAAAACCACTTCACTTGAAAACCTTATCTTAGACTTATCGAATTTCTTGCGAGACAGCCACGGACAGAAAGTGAGCTTACAATCTTTAATGACAGGTGTAGAGCTGCTGCCCAAAAGCAGTGCCATAAAATATGATGCCTGCATAGATTTGATTAATTGCATAGATGATGATGAATTGGAAGATCGAATAGCGGCCATTCAACGGTTAAAATTGATCCTCAGTAAAATTGATCCTAAAAAAATCAATCAAGAGCTTGTTAACGATTATTTGAAAATGATTCAGATTGCAAATGAATTTTAAAAAATGTTTTTCAGTCTCCCCTAGCAGATGGTTCATCTCTCTTTTTCAATGCGATTGTACATCAAAAAGTACTGTTAATAATGCTGAGATAGAAAACTAGATTCTAGCGCTATATTTTTCATCAACAGCTATTTATGAACTATTATTAACTACCTTTGCGCTCCAATTGAGAAATTACCTATATGAAGCGTATTAACGAATACAAAAAATTATTTAATGTAGAAGGCCCAATCGACCTGAAGCAGTTAAAATCAACCTACAGAAATCTAGTAAAAGAATGGCATCCTGATAAATTTCAGGCTGGAGATCCTAAAGCAGAAGAAGCAGAAATCAAAAGTCAGCAGATTATTGACGGTTATCATTTCCTCATCAGTATATCTCCTGAAACAAAAGAAGCAAATCTAGCAGAATACACTAAAACCACTACTGAATCCAATATCCTAGATTTCAGACACAAAGGCTTACTGCTTGAAGTTTCCTTCTTAGATGGAAGTACTTATGAATATTTTGGAGTGAATAAGAATGTATATCAAAAGCTTTTGAATGCTGATAAACCCTATCGCTTTGCCAAGAGAAATATTTTTAACAGTTTCTTATACCGCAAATCGAAAAAAGCTATGGAGACGGCATAACTCCTTATTTAAATTGAAGATTGCTGATTTATTTACAGCATTCTTTGCGCCTTAGCGACTTAGCGGTTAATTTTAACCTATGAGCGTAACAATAAGAAAAGCAACCGAGAAAGATATCCCGAGAACTTTAGAATTAATCCAAGAGTTGGCAGTTTACGAACGTGAACCTGAGGCTGTTGTAGTAGATGTTGATGAGCTCATCAAAGATGGTTTTGGTGATAACCCAGCTTACGGTCTATTTGTGGCTGAAACTGAAAAAGAAATTGTAGGTATTGCCCTTTATTATTTTCGCTATTCTACTTGGAATGGGAAAGTGATGTACTTGGAAGATTTAGTGGTAACGGAGTCAGAAAGAGGAAATGGCTACGGCAGGAAATTGTTGAATGCTATATTGAAGGAAGCAGACGAACAAAACTGCCGACTTTGTACTTGGCAAGTACTAGACTGGAACGAACCATCGATTGAATTTTATAAAGCAATTGGCGCGGACTTAGATGAAGGATGGATAAACTGTACTGTGAAAAGAGATCAGTATAAAGGGATTTATAAAAGTTAATTGAATTAATTTTTATTGATGTTTTTCATCCTCTCCAAAACTATAAGTTATTTACTGATGCCGGCTACTCTAGTAGGTTTGGCATGGTTGGCATTTTTCATATTTAGGAAATGGAAATTCCGAAAATATTTAGCCATTTTAGGTTTTGCATTATTCCTTATTTTTACTAATGATTTCTTAGCTAACTCTTTTTTAAAAGCTTGGCAAACAGAACCTGCAGATTTGGAGCAGCTGAAAAGTGATGATTTCACTTACGGAGTTCTTTTAACAGGCATGACCAATACCCTGAAAGAACCTAAAGATCGAGTGTATTTCAATCAAAATGCTGATCGTCTTTTGCAATCCATGATGCTGTTTGAGCAAGGAATTATTGATACTTTGTACATTTCCGGTGGAGGTGCCACTGCTTTAAGGAAGGATTTACAAGAATCTAGAGTGTTATTATCCTATTTGAAGTCTGTAAAATTTCCGATTGATAAAGTAATAATTGAGGATGAATCAAGAAACACAGTAGAAAGTGCACGTTTTGCCAATGATTATTTAAGCAAGCAAAACAAAATCCTATTGATCACTAGTGCTTCCCATATGCCAAGAGCGATGGGTTGTTTTGAAAAGGAAGGTTATAAAATTCAGCCCTATTCTACAGTTTTTCTAACTAATGATGAAATGATCAATCCTTCTATGTTCTTACCATCAGATGATGCTCTCTTAAAATGGAATATTTTATTTAAAGAATGGATGGGCTACTCAGCTTATTGGCTGGCGGGGTATTTATAGATTGAAATATCTGGGATGTCCTATCGTGGTTTTTGAGATTGATAATCTCATTCTAGTTTTGATATTGATGGCTAAATAAGTCCAAATAGATGTTTAAATTGTGTTGGTGCAAATTTTTGTAAGATACTAGCTTTTGGTATAACGGTTGTAACTGTTAGAGCGATCAGCGCTATGATTAAAAAAGAATGATTATGCAGAAACAAAACCTAATACTTCTTCACGGTGCTTTGGGTAGCTCAAATTCTTTTGACAGCTTAGTCCCATTTTTATCAAAAGATTTCAATGTCCTTGTACCGGATTTGAAATGGCATGGAAGGCGGTCAACTTTAGATTCTAGTTTCAGTATGGAAAATTTAGTTGAAGATTTTGAAACCATCCTGGAAAAAGAAAATATTCCGTCTGCACATGTATTTGGTTTTAGCATGGGCGGATATGTTGCACTTTCCTTAGCATTGAAAAGGGGGCAGTTCTTCAAGAAAATAATTACCTTAGGCACCAAGTTAGATTGGAAACCCGAGCAAGCAGAAAAAGAGAGCAAAATGCTGAATCCTGAGAAAATTCAAGAGAAAGTCCCGCAATTTGCGCAGCATCTAAAAAATTCACATGGAAAAAATTGGATGAATCTTTGTAAGCAAACAGCTAATATGATGCTCGATTTAGGACATAACCCAATATTGACTACAGAAAATATTGCTGCTATCGATTTGCCTATTCGATTAGCACTTGGAGATCAAGACCACATGGTGAGTTTTGAGGAAACGATAGCTTTTTATAAGTCACTTTCGAAAGGTGAATTTCAGGTTTTTCCCAATTGCCCTCATCCAATTGAAAAAGTAAATCCTAAGTTATTAGCTGATTCGATTCTTCGATTTTTAGAATAAAGTTCAATAATATACAACTGACAATTAGTTCAAGTACTGGTATTTGAAATCCAATCGACTATCTTTGCAGGATGAAGGTGATCACTATTTTCCTATCAATTTTGATCCTAGGTTTATCTGCTGCACCCTGTTGTATAGATGAAGAGATCTGCCATGAGGAAGTTTCCTGTACAGATGATGCTACTCAGTCTTCAGAAAACGATAGTCCGGAGTTACCATGTTTACCTTTCTTTTCCTGTGGTTCTTGTACTGGGTTTAGCTTACTTAATTTAGAATTCTCAAATTTAAGTTCCCAATTCTATGAACAGCCTGACTTTAGTGCTAGCTACTTTCTGGGCGCACCACAAATATATAGCCCCTCTCTTCTAAAACCTCCCAAACAGATTTAGGAATTTTGCATTTAGTTTAACACTTCCTCCATTTGCAGGATGTGCAATAAATTACCATCTTAAATCTCAATTGAAATGTTAAAATATATATTATTATCACTGCTTTTTTTGAGCAGTCAAATTACTTATTCACAAAACTCTTTTAAAGCTGCTATTCTAGATGAAGAGACAGCTGAACCGATAGTAGGGGCCACAGTCTACTTTCCCAATCTTGATAAGGGAAAAATCACGGATGTAAATGGAACTGTCAATTTTACTGACATTCCAGATGGCAAGCATCAACTTCAAATTAGTTATGTAGGCTATGAAACCATCAAAAAGACATATTCATTTCCTATTTCGGATGATTTATTGCCTATAAAAATTTCAATGCATCATGACCATGAAGAAATGGAAGAGGTTACGGTTACCTCTACTAGAAGTAGTAGAACTATAGAAGATATTCCTACTAGAGTGGAGATGATTGCTGGCGAGGAGTTGGCTGAAAAAGGAAATATGAAACCAGGTGATATTAGAATGTTGCTGAATGAAAGTACGGGTATTCAAACCCAACAAACCTCTGCTACCAGCTACAATTCAAGTATTAGAATCCAAGGTTTGGATGGAAAGTACACTCAATTAATGCGTGATGGTATGCCTCTTTATTCTGGTTTTTCGGGTGGCTTAAGTCTCATGCAAATCGCACCGCTTGATTTGAAGCAAGTAGAGGTGATCAAGGGTTCTTCCTCCACTTTATATGGTGGTGGAGCCATTGCAGGATTAGTAAATCTAATCACGAAAAAGCCAAAAGAAGATCGAGAATTAAGTTTCATGTTTAACGGAACTTCAGCACTGGGTTTAGATGCAAGTACTTTCTATTCTAAAAGAAATGACAAAATCGGAACAACAATTTTTGCTTCCTATAATAAAGGAACGGCATACGATCCAGCAGATATTGGACTTACGGCTATTCCTAAATTTGATCGTTTTACTCTAAATCCTCGCTTATTTCTTTATTTCAATGAAGAAACAGAAATGAATGTTGGTGTAAATATCGTGACTGAAGATCGTTTAGGGGGTAATATGGATTACGTAAATGGAGAAAATGTAACCGATGCTTATTACGAAAATAATGAAACCGATAGGATTTCATCCCAGCTAAATTTCACTCATCAAACAGATGGAAATTCCCAAATAGAGGTTAAAAACAGTATTAATTTTTATGATAGAAGTATAGAAGTTCCGGATTTTACATTTTCCGGCAGGCAGATTTCTTCTTTTAGTGAGATCAATTATTCAACTTTTAATGAAGTTTCTGAATGGGTGGCTGGTGCCAATCTTTGGACAGACCAGTTTAATCAATTTGAAGGTTCACCTAATCAGGAGTTAGATTTTGAGAACAACACTGTGGGACTTTTTGCTCAAAATATCTGGAATATGGCAGACCTTTGGACCTTGGAAACAGGTTTCAGAATTGACTACCATAGCGAATACGGATTATTTCCCTTGCCTAAGCTGTCTTTAATGTTTGAGCCTCAACAGGAACTTACTTTAAGACTAGGAGGAGGTTTGGGCTATAAGACTCCTACCGTTTTTTCAGAAGATGCAGAGAAAAGGCAGTTCAGAAATATTCAGCCCATCAATACAAATTTGACTGATGCTGAGCGATCGCTGGGTGCTAATTTCGATATCAATTATAAGAAATCCGTTACAGATGAGCTGACGCTCTCTAGCAATGTCTTGTTTTTCTATACGCAAATTGAAAATCCACTGATGTTGAGAAATATTGGAACTACCTATGAATTTCAACAATTTGATGGCTATATAGATACCAAAGGAGCGGAAGTTAATATGAAATGGTCTTATCATGATTTCAAGCTCTTCCTAGGATATACTTATTCAGATGTAAATACGTATTCCAATGGCGACCAAAGCACCTTCCCCTTAGTAGCTAAGAATAGATTAAATAATGTATTGATGTATGAAAAGCATGGAAATTTTTGGATAGGCTTGGAAGCTTATTATTTCAGCCCTCAACAATTAAATGACGGTGAGATTGGGCAAGCGTATTGGATTACAGGTTTGATGACAGAAAAGACTATCGGAGAATATTTTTCTGTCTTTTTGAATTTCGAGAATTTTTTAGATACACGACAAACGGCATTTGATACGATTTATACTGGAAGTATAGATGATCCGGAATTCCGAGATATTTATGCTCCTGTTGATGGTTTCGTTATCAATGGAGGCTTGAAAATTAAGCTGTAATTTTTTTCACTGTAATTAATAACATAAGTACTTATGATGAGGTGCTTTTTCAATGGTAGTAGTGGATATTTTGAATTGTAAAACTAAGTTTATCAATTTTTATCGATTTCATTATTATTAATTAGTATATGTTTATGGTTAATAAATAAATTTAGCTTATTTCGCAACTGTATTTAACAGTTATTTTATATGAAAAAATTTATTTACCTATCAATTTTACTTGGATTAACCATTTTTACTTCCTGTGAAGAAGCACCACCTATTGAACCAGATGTCAATAACATTACAGTTATTAATGATGTGAAGGATTCTATGAAGATTGCTGAACAGTTGGCAATGTTAAATAAGGCAGGCGAGTTCTATAATGTAAACATGAAAATATTAGACGGAACCACTCCAATTGAAGGAGCAGCAGTGAAGCTTACGTCTTCATTAGATGGCGAACTAATTGAACTCACAGAAGTATCGGATGCATCAGGGAATGTTGTTTTTGATGAGGTCTCTGTTGGGGGTAATATTATAGAAGTCCAAAGAGAGGGATATTATTCTGCGTTAGGATTGATTGAATTCAAATTTGAAAGAGGTTACAATTATGAAATTATTGATGATATAGTAGCACCTATCACAAAAAACGAATCTGCAATAATACCTCTTTACAACAAAGGAAATGGAACCAATACAGCTAAGATTAAAGGGAAAGTTAGCATTGAAACGGACTTAACCAATAAAACAGCTGAAGCGGTGAAAAGCCAATTAATAAAAGCGGACTTTTCGGGGAATATTGTGAATGTAAGCGAAGGAATCAGATTTTCTGAATATTCATTAAATGTTGAAGGAGGTCTGGGGGAAGCAGTGACTAATGAGTTTGGAGAATATGAGCTTATAATCCCTACGGGAAATGAAGGAGTCTCTGTAGATTTAATGATTCCTCAATTGCGTTTGAAGCAGAAGCTGGCCTACTTTGATTCAGAGACTGATGAAGCTGTTTTAGATTCTGTTTTGACTACTTTTGGTTATAATGAGCAAGTGAGCAACGTTCCTTTTGTGAGTGGAATCAAAACACTAATTCCGGAGCCACCAGCACCAGGTAAAGGTTTTCAAGTGAATAATTTTACCAAGGCAGGCCGGGCATTATTTGCAGATGTACAAAATTATTATGATGAAATAGATGTTTCACCGAATAATCAGGAATTTGGTGAGGTTTTGTTTTCTTTTACAGCAGGATCAGGTTATAATGGTACTCCAGAAGTGGTAATAAGTGATCCAACTGGTGAAGGAGCGGAACTAGAAGCGAAAGCAGAATATGCAATACAATCGATCACAATAGACAGCAGTGGCCAATATACTCCTGGAAATTATGTTGATTATTACATCCGAGGCTACTATAATTCCAGTTGTTGTGTAGAATCTTTTGGTATTTATTCAAATGGTTTTGTTGTTGATGAAAGCGGAAAAATTACACAGCAACAATTAGATGAAAGTTTATCTTTTGTTTTTGAAAACAGGAGATGGTTTGGCGATAATTATTATTCGCTTTACAACGAGCAAAAAATCGATAGCATTACAATTACTTTTTCTCAATGGAATATAAATGCTCAGTCGGAAGCTACAGTTAACTTTAATTCAAAAATAACGGGTGTAGAAATTATTGAGCAGGGCCAGAATTATACCAATCCTACTATTAGTTTTGAAGGAGGTAATCCGGACGAAGCAGCTGCGTTTGAAATATTGGAATTTAGAACGCAATGGAACTTTGAATTAGACAACAGTGCAAATTCCTCTCCCTACACTGCTATACCAACTGTTATATTTGAGTACTTAAAAAATGATGTATATAATACAAGTAGTCGAATTGAATCAGAAGGTCAAGGCTATTTGACGGTTTCTGATATAATTGAATCGAATAATGGAGAAATTGCGTTTTCTGATAATAAGAACTATCGAACTCAATTTTATTCCGTTGCAACACCAGTGGCATATGTTACCGAACCTGTTCATGAAAAAGTGAATATAGACTTTATTGTTGATGATGGTACTATTGCAAGTAATTACTACGGCTACAATATAGGGAATGGCTATAGGGAGAAATTTTCCATAGAGATCGTCCCACAATTTGCGGAACTTCCAGGAGAAGGTGCTAATGTTCAAATTATTGGAGGGACTCAAAAAGGGGATGAATACCAATGGAGTGGAAATTTGATTCTTAACAATACTGGAGAAGGGTATCTGGAAAATGTTAACCGTGTCGGTCCAAGAAACTTTTCACTCTCTTATAATAGCAATGACCTATTTTTAAACTCCCAGGATGAGATTATTCTGGATATCGATTATGGTACTGGAAGACATTAATCAAATTACTACATGATTTACAAAAGGAGCCTCGGTGGCTCCTTTTTTTATTTTGTAGCAGAGTCAATAAAGGGAAGACCATTCCAGACAAAAGGATACTAGATTCGACTTCTTCTGCAAAACAGTTTGCAGATACCTCATCACATATTGTAATTGAAAATAAAAGTAACAGTAACAGAATATCCCTACTGGGCTAAATATTGTTCAGCAAATTCTTTCATATGCCCAATTAAGGGTAAAGCTAATTTACCTTTATCACTTAGTTTATACTCTACTTTGGGCGGGACTTCTCCATAATTGGTTCGAATTACTAATTCACTGTCCACTAAATTCTTCAATTCTTGAATCAGCATTTTTTCACTGATGTCAGGGATGTCTCGCTTCAATTTTGATAAACGCTTGGGTTCAGTAGCCAATTGAATAATAATTAAGAGCTTCCATTTCCCACCTACCAATTCTAGTGTTGTTCGAATCGGACATCTTGGTGTAACCTTAATCAAATCATTTTCCATACTTACAAAAAGGTGTGTATATGTAGTGGGAACAAGTACAAAATTAATAGGTATAATAGCAAGTAACTAAGACAAAAAAGTAAGTCATGAAGAAATTAGCAGTATTCGGAGCAAGTGGAAAGACAGGAGCACAATTTGTAAATCAAGCGCTGAAAGAAGGTTATTCAATAAAGGCGTTAGCTAGAAACCCTGGTAAGATCCAAGATCAATCTGCAAACTTAGAAGTCATTAAAGGAGATGTATTAAATGCTGAAGATGTAGCGAAAACCCTGTCTGGTACTGATATGGTCGTCAGTTTGTTTGGTCATGTGAAAGGATCGCCCGATGGTTTACAAACGCAAGGCACCAAAAATATCATAGGAGCTATGAAGGAATCGGGAATCAATCAAATCATTTCTTTGTCAGGAGGTGGGCTGCCTTTTCCTGAAAAAGATCAACCTAAATTTCCTGATAAAATGATTCGATTCATCATGAAAATTGCGGTACCTAAAATCTTAAATGATGCCAAAGACCATGCAGAATTATTGAAAAAAAGTGATAGAGACTGGATTATTGTACGAGGTCCAAGGTTGACTGATGATACTAAAAAGGAAGATTATAGAATCGGCTGGGTAGGGGTAGATGCTAGCACGAAAATTGGCAGAGCGGATTTGGCTGATTTTATTCTGCAGCTTTGTAAAGAAAAAGAATTTGAGAAATATGGCAAGCAAATGCCGTTTGTTAGTTATTGAAACTACTTACAAAAATTAAGCAACAGTATAAAAAAATGATTTTGGGCGATAGCTACTATGGATTATTCTGGTTTAATTTTAATAAGTTTTTACAGGAAAGCGAACGAAAATATTTCAATGATTTATTGTAATAGAAGTAATAGGATTTTCATCATAATTTTGACCAATTCAATTGATGATTTTTCTTAAATATACGTAAGCATTATAAGGGGATAAACGTCCAAAGTTTTTAAATATAGCAATTGGAAATTATGAGGATATTAATTACTGGTGCAACTGGAAATATTGGCAAAGCTACTATCGATGCTTTGTTAAGTCTCAAGATCGATGCTGAAGTTGTAGCTGGATTGAGGGATATTAAGAATGATGTCATGGCTTTTGAAAAACCCGAGTTCCTTGAATTTCAAGAATTTGATTTTGAAAAAGTTGATCAATTCAATAAATATCTTGAGGGTATTGATACTTTATTTTTGTTAAGGCCACCGCAAATATCGGACACTAAGAAGTATTTTCAACCCTTAATTGCTGAAGCAATCAAGTTGGGCTTAGAACATATCGTTTTTCTTTCGGTTCAAGGTGCTGATAAAAATAGCATCATTCCTCATTATAAAATCGAAAAAATGATAATGGATTCAGGGATTCCCTATACATTTCTGAGACCAGCTTATTTTATGCAAAATTTCACTACCACTTTAAGAAAAGACATAATTGAAAAGTCGGAGGTTTTTTTACCTGCTGGAAATGCAAAATTTACTGTGGTAGATGCAAAAGATATTGGCTTAGTGGCAGCTAAAATATTACTAAGCTCCGAAGATCATCAAAATGAAGCTTACGATTTGACAAATAACGAAAAGCTGACCTTTGGGGAAATGGTTCATCAAATCAACGAAATTACTGGCCAGAGCATCACCTTTAAGTCTCCGAATTTGGTCTCCTTCTTTATCAGAAAGAGTAAAGAGGGTGTACCTACCATGTTGATTTTAGTAATGATAATGTTACATTACTTCCCAAGATTCCAAGCTACTCCTGATACCAGTGATTCAGTTTTGAGAATTACAGGAAATGAGCCAGGAAGCTTTAAAAGGTTTGTTGTGCGGGAGCAAGAATTGCTAAGTCAAATTACTAAGTGAAAAAGGACCAGTAGTATTACTTCTTGAGTTTTAATTACATCAAAATACTATTTCTAGCTTCTGAAGAGCACTTTTCCTTGATTTTGATTCTGAATAGGGAGGGGAATTTTGATCTATTGTAAAAAAGACGGTCCATTTTTAAGTGTATTAAGTTAGTATTTTCGTAAATTTAAAATATAAACCTTCTAAAATCACCCTATAAAATTTGAAATGATGAAAAAAGTCAATTATCAGGATGAAGTGGCAACTAGATATACAGCATATAATAGTCTTTTTTTAGATTTGCCTTATGACCATATATACAGGACAGGGACACTTTTGCCCATACTTGAGCAGTTAAGCCAACAAGGTTTTAAGAACGGAAAAGAACCAATAGAGATAATTGATCAATTTAAGAGGGAAATTTTAGGAGATAAAGATGAAAAAGAGCTTCATCAGTTACTGTTTCAATTAATTCAGTATGTAGAAAGGCAGGTTTTACTTTTTGACTCTATTGAAGATGCTGCTTTTGAAAAGATATTTAATGTAGAAGGGAAAGGTTCCATAAAAGAGCTCATTGGAAGGGTCAGACATGCGAACAAACTGAAGGAGCTAAAGGAAAAATTAGAGACTTTTTCAGTTCGAATTGTGCTAACTGCCCACCCCACTCAGTTTTATCCTGGCAATGTTTTGGCGATCAATACTGATCTCGAAAACGCCATCAGAAAGAATGATCTAGCTTCTATTAATTCCTTGATGTTGCAGTTAGGAAAAACCCCTTTTATTAACAAAGTAAAACCAAGTCCTTACGATGAGGCAGTTAGTCTGTGCTGGTATTTAGAAAATGTATTTTATAAAAGTATACCCTCAATTCTGTATGATTTGGTTGAAGAATTAGATGAGCATTGGGAAGATTGGATAAATCCTGATTTACTAACCGTTGGTTTTTGGCCAGGAGGGGACAGAGATGGTAATCCATTTGTCACTCATGATATTACTGTTAAAGTAGCAGATAGGCTGAGAGAAACTATTTTGAAATGCTACTACAGAGATCTACGTGCCATAAGACGAAGACTAACTTTTAAAGGGGTGGAGGATAAAATCCTACAAGCAGAGCAAAAAGTTTATGATTCTCTTTATGGAAATAAGTCAAAGGGATTTAATAATCCGGAAGAATTAATCCGGATGTTGAAAGAAGCGCTCAAAAACCTGAAGGCTGAACATAACGGAATATTTTCTGAGCTTTTAGAGAAATTCATTTTAAAGGTGAGAATATTTGGCTTCCATTTTTCCATCATGGATATCCGGCAGGATAGCCGCAAACATGATGCTTTGTGGGAAGATATTTTGGAGCATCAAGATGATAAAAATATTGCTGCTCAATATGAAAAAATGCCAGAGCAAGACAAAATTAATCATCTACTTGGCGTTGAAAAACTACCAAGTGACAATAGTATTTACGATGCTTTTCACCAAGAAATGCTAAAAAGCTTTGATGCATTGGAAGAGATTAAGAAAAGAAATGGAAACAGAGCTTGTCATCGATACATAATCAGTAATTGTCAGTCAGCTCTGCATGTAATGGAGGTTTTCCAGTTAGCAAGGATTAAATTAAGTGCTAGTGCTTATGAGTCACTAGATATAGTTCCGCTATTTGAAACCATTGATGATTTAGCTAATGCCTCAGACATTATGAAGCAGTTGTATGAAATACCATTTTATAGAAAGCACATTAAGAGCAGAGGAGATAAGCAGACGATCATGGTAGGCTTCTCTGATGGTACTAAAGATGGTGGTTATTTACGAGCTAATTGGTCAATTTTTCAGGCTAAGGAAGCACTTACGGAAATTTCAAGAGAATATGGTATTAAAGTAATTTTCTTTGATGGGAGAGGAGGTCCTCCTGCAAGAGGTGGCGGGAATATGCATGATTTTTATGCTTCCCTAGGCCCTAAAATAGAAGATGAGGAAGTTCAAGTGACTATCCAAGGTCAAACCATCAGTTCTAATTATGGGAAAGTAGGATCTTGTCGTTATAATATGGAGCAGTTGCTATCAGCAGGATTGGAAAATCATTTGTTTGCCGATGATAATAGAGTGCTTGCTGAAAAGGAACGAGCCTTATTAGATCAGTTGGCAGAAACTGCTTACCAACTCTATAAGGACTTTAAAAGTCACGAGAAATTCACAAGCTATTTAGGTAATGTAACCCCACTAAAATACTTTGGTGATACCAATATCGGAAGTAGACCTACGAGTAGAGGAAAAAAAGGTGAATTGAAATTTGAAGATCTTAGAGCTATCCCGTTTGTTGGTGCATGGGCTCAAATGAAACAAAACATCCCTGGATTTTACGGAGTAGGCACTGCACTTAGCACGCTCAAGCAGAAAGGGAAAGCAAAGGATATCAAACAATTATATTCTGACTCTCTATTTTTTAGAACCCTATTGGGCAACTCCATGCAGTCCATCGCAAAATCTTTTTACCCTGCTACGGCTTATCTAGGTAAGGATAAAGAATATGGAGAATTCTGGCAGTTAATGAAAAAGGAATTCGACCTGAGTAAGGAGGAGTTGGATGAAATCAGTGGTAAAAAAGGACTATTGCATGAAGCTCCTGTATCCCAAGCATCAATAGCTATTAGAGAGAGAATAGTGTTACCTTTGATTACAATTCAGCAGTATGCAATTCAAAAGTTAAGGGAAGGTGTGGAAAATGAAGATATCTATAAAAAATTGATTCTGAGAAGTATGTTTGGGATTGTGAATGCAGCAAGAAATGCAGCATAAAATGTGAAACTTTGCAGACTTGCAATTGACGAAGATAAACCAATGAGTTCTGAAAAAAAAAGCCCGAATAAATCATTCCTTTATTCGAGCTTTTTTAAAAACTTATTATTTTAATTACTGAAAAGTATCCTCTTTAATCTCGATATTTAATTCAGCTGACTGCAAATCAGCATTCATTTGGAAGCCTTGATTAATAGCTCTTTTTTCAGGAATCATAATTCCATCTACCTCTTTATAGCTTTTAATTTCCTCAGAAGCCTGAGCTGAAGAAGTTTTTACTTTTAACCCTGATTCAGCATCGAAATAGGAAGTACTTGTTTGACCTGAAGGCATAGTAACAGCCACGCCATAAGCAGGCTTTCCGTTTATTTCTTCTACATTTTTTAGTTCAAGCGTAGCACCCATTTCAGAATAGTGTAGTTCTGGGAAAATCTTTGCTCCTGCTTTTACTCCTGCCTTAGCTTGCTCTGGTAAAGGAACTTCTTGACCTTGTTGAAATACCTTTACGCCTTCATCATTTACCAAAACTTTGCTGAGAACCATTGGGCCCATTGCAACTTCTTGCTTATAATTACTATTATCTTTTACTTCGTTAATGCTAATGTTTTGACCTTGAACACTTGCATTATAAGAAGTTTTCATTGACTTAACAGCCTCTAATTTCGCTTTGCCACCTAGGGCTTCAAAATACTTTTCCAATACTTTTTCAGCTGTTAGATCAGCAGGCATAGCGCTTTTATCATTCGGATCATATTCTTCTCCTTTTCGATTGTAATATTTCAGCTCACCAAATCGGGATAAGCTTTTTGCTACATCTTCTCCTTTACCCACTACCAAAATATTGGCATTATTTGGTAAAATGTATTTTTGTGCTGCTGCTTTAACGTCTTCTAAAGTTACCGCCTCAAGATTTTTCAAATAATTCGCATAATAGTCTTTTGGCAAATTATATCGAGCAGTATTGATAGCAAATGATGCCACTGTTTGTGGACTTTCCAACGATCGAGCAAAACTACCTGCAATAGAAGCTTTGGCAGCATCTAGCTCTTCTTGGGTAACACCTTCTTCATTTATTTTCGTTAACTCAGCCATAAATTCGTTTACAGCACTATCAGTTACCTCATTCCGAACGCTTGCACTTGCAGTAAAACTACCAACAAATTCATCTGCGCTTAAAGAAGATCTTGCTCCATAAGTAAAGGCCTTGTCCTCTCTTAAATTTTGCATTAATCTTGAAGAGAAGCCACCGCCTAGGATTTGATTTAAAACTCTAGCAACAATAACATCCTCGTCACCAATTGTTAATTCAACAGGGTAGGTTACATTTACTACAGACTGAACAGAAGCTTCTCTGTCCACAAGAGCAACTAAAGTTTCTTCCGGAGGACTAGGGATTTCGTATTCAGCAGTCGGAACATTACCTTTCTCCCATTTCTCAAAATTCTTCTTGATTAGCTTCTTGGCTTCTTTAGGAGTAATATCTCCGACAATCGCCAAATAACCTATGTTAGGTCTGAAATAACTGTCATAATAGGCCTTAATTTCCGCTAAAGTTATATTCTCTACTGACTCTTCAGTTTCAAACTCTCCATATGGATGATTATCACCATAAACCAATTTTCCTCTTACATTTGAAGCGATTGCGTTAGGATCATCTTTGGAAGCCGCTAAGCCGGATAAAGTCTGCTTTTTTAATTTATCCAATTCGTCCTCAGGGAATGCTGGGTTGAACAATACATCTGTCATTAACTCCATCAATTTATCTTGATGTTTAGTTAGTGAGGTTGCAAACATTCCAGTTGAATAAGTATTGATGTTAGCTCCTATGAAGTCAATATCTTGATCTAATTCTGCTTTAGTACGATTCTCAGTTCCTTTCATCAACATTTGACCTGCCATGCTCACGTAGCCAGCTTTATCTCCTTCCAATACGGGATCTCTATCAAAAGTTAAAGAAAATGCCACTCTTGGCAATTTGTGATTTTCCACCACAAATACTTTTAAACCATTTTTCAAAGTGAAAGTAGTAGGCTCACCTATATTAATTTCCTTTGCCGGTGTAGGTTCCGGAGCAGTTGTTCTGTCCACTTGGGCAAATGCAAAACTTGCCATCAGAGCGAAAACGAAACTTAAATATATCTTTTTAACCATTTTTCTAAAATTATTTCGTGAATCGAATTATTGATTTTGTTGAGATTTTGGTAAGTAATAAAGTACTACTCTATTATCTTCAGTGAGATACTCTTGAGCTACTCTTCTAATATCTTCTTTAGTAACTTTCATATATCGATCTATCTCTTTATTGATTAAGTCAGCATCGCCATAATAAACATGATAGTTTGCTAAACTCTCTGCAATTCCGGCCATGGTACTGTTACCAGAAATAAAATCATTTTCCTTTTGGTTTCTGATTTTTTCAAATTCTTGGTCAGAAATAAGTTCCTCTTGTACTTTTTGGATTTCTGCATCCATTGCATTTTCCAATTCTTTCAAATCACCACCTATTGTAGGTAATCCGAAAAGGAGATACAATCCGGGATCTTCGGATGAAAATGGGATAGCGGCAACTTGTAGTGCTTTTTGTTGTTCATCAACCAAAGACTTGTACATTCTGGCTGATTGACCACCGGAAAGTGCCGTGCTCAACATTTCCAACGCATATGAATCTTCGGTGCCTTGTGCTGGCATATGGTATGCTTGAATTACAGCAGGCAATTGAATGTTGTCATAAATAGTATCTCGAACTTCTACTTTTTGTTCCGGCTCCACTATGTCTGGTCTTGGTATTTCTTTTCCACCTTTTTCAATAGGACCAAAATAGTCTTTCACTAATTTTTTGGCCTCATCAATTTCAATATCTCCAGCTATAGATAAAGTCGCATTCTCAGGAACATAGAAAGTTTCGTAAAATTCTACAAACTCATCCAAAGACGCAGCATTTAAATGCTCCAAAGAGCCGATTGGCGTCCATCTATAAGGATGCTCAGTATATGCTCTTTTCATGATTTCAGGTAAGATAGTCCCATAAGGCTGATTGTCATACCTTTGTCTCTTCTCTTCTTTTACAACTTCGCGTTGTGTTTCCACACCTATATCTTGTATTTGCGCGTGCATTAATCTTTCAGATTCTAACCATAAACCTAGTTTTAATTGATTTGATGGTAAGATTTCATAATAGTAAGTTCTGTCATTTGACGTATTGGCATTGTTAACACCACCAGCATTGGTGATATATTTGTCAAATTGACCTCTTTCAATATTTTTTGACCCTTCAAATAATAAGTGCTCAAAGAAGTGAGCAAAACCTGTTCTTTCAGGGTTTTCATTTTTGGAACCTACATGGTACATTACTGAAACTACCACTATTGGAGTGGAATTATCTTGATGTAAAATCACATGCATTCCATTGTCTAAATCGAATTCAGTAAACTCGATTTCCTTTTTTTGCGCCATTGAGCCGTAGGCCATCAATAAGCACAAAGACCCGATCATAAGTCTTTTCATCATAAGTCGATTGTTTTAGATTGAATTATTTTTTAATTTAATTGCGAATATAATACAAATATTACATCTAATTGTTCTGCCTATTGTTAAATTTCTAAGCCCTTTTTTGTAGTAAGTTGAGGAGGTTACCCAGTTTCCCATCTTGCTTGGTATTTTCAGTGGTTTCTATGAAGTAAGTGTTGAAATCTTCAGGATTTAGAATAAAAAAAAGCCTTCGAAATCACTTCCGAAGGCTTTAAATCTTGATTTTCTCCGATTATTCTCCCATGAAAGGATATTTGTAATCGGTAGGAGTGACAAATGTTTCTTTTACCATTCTCGCAGAGCACCAACGCAGTAAGTTCAATTTTGAACCTGCTTTATCATTAGTACCTGATTTTCTAGCACCTCCAAATGGATTTTGATTTACCACTGCGCCCGTTGGTTTATCGTTTATATAGAAATTACCAGCAGCTTGGCTTAAGCGTTTTGTCGCTCTTTCTATGATATACCGGTCATTACTGAAAATCGCTCCTGTCAAGGCATAAGGAGAAGTCTCATCAACTAGAGTTAATGTTTCTTCAAAATTTTCCGCATCGTACACATAGATTGTTACTACTGGGCCGAAAATTTCTTCTTGCATAGTTACAAACTGAGGGTCTTTAGTAACGATGACAGTGGGTTGAATAAAGTACCCTTTAGAATCATCACATTCTCCACCTGCAATTACTTCTGCAACATTGCTTTCTTTTGCTGTTTCGATATATCCTTTGATTTTATCAAACGCCTTTCTGTCAATTACTGCATTGAAGAAGTTTTCAAAGTCTTCGGGGCCACCCATCTTGATATCTTTGATATCAGCAACCAAGTTTTCTTTTACTTCATCCCAAATATTGTTGGCAACGTAGACTCTTGAAGCAGCAGAACATTTCTGCCCTTGGAATTCAAATGCTCCTCTTGTTATGGCAGTCGCTACTTGTTTGGCATCAGCTGTTTTATGTGCTAAGATGAAATCCTTACCACCAGTTTCGCCTACTATTCTTGGGTATGATTTGTAGGTTTCAATGTTTTCCCCTATAGTTTTCCAGATATTTTGGAATACGCCAGTACTTCCTGTGAAGTGAATTCCAGCGAAGTCAGGATGCTTGAAAATCTTTTCTCCGGTAGTAGGGCCGTCTACATAAATTAAGTTGATGACACCATCTGGTACACCAGCTTCTCGGAAAATTTCCATTACCACATTAGCAGAATAGATTTGCGAATAAGCGGGTTTCCATACTACAGTATTCCCCATAAGTGCTGCACTCGAAGGTAGATTACCCGCAATTGCCGTAAAGTTGAATGGAGTTAATGCAAACACAAATCCTTCTAAAGGTCTGTATTCCATTTTATTCCAAACGCCATCAGGTGAAAAAGGCTGTTCTTCATATATTTCGGTCATGTACTTCACATTGAACCTTAAGAAATCAGCCAGTTCACATGCCGAATCTATTTCAGCTTGGTAAGCATTTTTTGACTGTGCCAACATGGTAGCAGCATTAATTTTATCTCGGTAAGGGCCTGATATCAAATCAGCGGCCTTTAAGAAAACTGACGCTCTTTGTTGCCACGGTAAATCCGCCCAATCTTGCTTGGCAGCTAAAGCAGCTTTGATTGCTTGCTCAACATGACTGCCATCACCTTCATGGAACTGCCCTAATTTATGCTGATGATCATGAGGAGGATTCAGAGGATGTGTTTTTCCAGTTCTTACCTCTTCAGCACCAATATACATCGGAACGTCTACTTCTTGAGCTCTCAATTCTTTGATTTTGGCTTGTAAAGAAGCTCTTTGGGGAGTTCCAGGTGCATAACTGTTTACCGGTTCGTTCTTCGGAATAGGTACCTTATAAATTGCTGTTGGCATATTTGTAATATTTAAACTGTAAAAATTAAAAAGCTAAAATTAGGTAAATATTTCAGTTTGACTTACCAATTGCTATGAAATTTTAGCTTGTATTCTCCCTTACGTTTTTAAAATATTTTGTTTAGATAGAAAGCATTTTTCTGATACAGTATTTTGTGTATTTAGTGAGTTAGAATATTGATTTTTAGCTTGTTGGTTTTAGAAGTGATTAGTCATTGACTAACTGGTGGTAATAAAAGCTGATAGAACTTTCTTTTCTTTCAGTCACTTAGTTCTTGGAAACCTTAGAATTTTATCATTTCATATAAGCATGAATTCGATATTGAAATTATGCTTAAAAAAGTTTAGAGCAACATTTTGGATTTTTTAAAAGAATAATGAAAATCATTCGTATCCTAAGTAAAGCAGAATACAGTGTAAAACGGATAGATTAAGGTTTTGGCCCGTCCTAAAGTGGGTTTCCCTTTTTAATAAACGAACTCAGAATTCATTGCTTCTGCAAAATAATTTGTTTACGATTGAAAAATGACTTTTGGTTCTAGAGATTCCTTATTATCCAATTAAATATTAGCAAAAACGTTATCCGCAGTTTTCTATACTTTCCTTGCTTGTTGTCACTGAATTACCTTTTTACTCCATCCGCCTTCCTTCCAAAGTAATAGCTTCTTTTGAATCCATCTACCATTTGCAGAATTAGATCTTAGTTGTATTTTGTGGCTAAAAGTGGTTCAGGAACTTAAGCAATTGGCATAAAGATTCTTATACATCAAATAGTATGATATTGACCTTATTTTAAATCTTTTATTAAGCAATATTACACTGAAATAAAAAAAGCAGGAATTTAGAAATTCCTGCTCAGATACATATTTTAGCGAATTGCTAGCTGTTAGCGACCATCACCAAACATATCTTTTAATTTGTTCTTGGCTTTCTTCTTCAATTTTTCTTTTTCTTCTTCAGCTTTTTTCTTTGCCTCTTCTTCAGCTTGCTTTTTCTTTCTCTCCAATTCTGCTTTTGCACTATCTTTCACAGCCTGAGCTTTCTCCTCTACTTCAGCCTTCAGTTTTTCTTTCTCCTCATTTAGTTTATCAACTGCTTGCTCCTTTACAGAAGAGGTAACTGAGCTGCCTCCTTCAGTTGTGGTTTTACCTAACTGTACACGTGGGTCGGTATAGGTGCCACCTATATTGAAATTTAGATTGACAGAACTCCCAACAGCTTCTATATTGCTTCCTAATAAATTGGAAATGGCAGTATTGGCTGCCTTTCCTATACTACCTGTTGGTACATTCACTTTTAAGTTATAGGCAATATCTCCTGCTAATCCTGTACTTCCGTCAATGGTAGCCTTGTATTTCCCCATATTAACATCAAATGGTTTTACACTTAATCTACCGTCTTTAATTTCAGCTTGAACTTTCACGTCTTTGATTTGCACTTCATTGGTATTATCCAGTTTTGAAAGAGAAGTTACTCCTTTGATGACTTTCGAATCTTTTACTGCTGCCTCTGCAATTTTGATCAATCCGCCACCACTAAGGCTTGCTAAGTCAGGAATCATTTCTTGAGTCAGCAAACCGCCAATAGTGAAGTCTGTACTAAATTTACCCTCCATTTTCTCAGCAATTGGTACAAATTTTTGTACTGTCACTACATTTTTGAATGTTTCGGGAATGCTAATTTGAGAAATATCTAGTCTGAAATTGAATTTTGGCTCATATTCGTCTTGACTATTATAAACCCCAGCCATTTTAATAGAACCTCCTAACATATCTACTTTCATAGGGTCTAATGTTAAGATTCCGTCTTTTACCTGAATTTGACCAACTGCATTTTTCATCACAAAATTATCATATTTGATAGTTTGTGCAGTGGCATCGAAAGTAAAATCTATAGTTTTAGGAATCACCACGACTTCCATTGCTGTTGAATCTTCCGGGCTTTCTGTCGTGTCTTCTTCTGATACGCCCATCATTTCGTTGATATCCAATAGGTTAGAGGCCAATTTCATATTACCCTGGATGATCGCATTCTCATCAATTGCATAGGCGATGTAATTACTAACGCTTCCATTCAAAGTAAAATCGCTTTTCCCGTAGTTTCCTGTTAAAGCAGTGAGATTGATGGATTGTGGATTAAAATCCATAGTGGCGTTCGTAATTGTAAAATCTGGAGCATCTTTTTCAGCATAGGAAAAATTTTGCATGACAAGATTACCCGTGGTGATCAGTTTATCATAATTCTCTTGCTCTACATCTACATAAGAACCTTTAGAGTTAATATCGGCTTTTATGATTCCGCCCATTTTGAAATCTTCAGAGGGTTCTATTTTAGAAATGATATCTAAATTTAAACCTCCTTGCATACTTAATTCCCAAATCGGGGAATCAAAATTATTGACCACGGCCTGTGCGGTAAATCGGTCTTTATCGATAGTCAGCCCAAAATTTTTCAATTCTAAAAATCCATCCTTTAAATCGCCTGATTCAGATTTTGCATGCAATTCCATTGCTATTTTCTCTATCGGAAGCGGAACATCGGGTGCCTTTACAAATGCATCTCTCACTACTAAGTCCACAGCAAATCCGGGCATTTTGGTATCACTATAAATTCCTTTGATATAACCTGAAAAATCAAATTCACCTTTTGTTTCTAAATCGTCAAAACCGTCAGCATACATTCCGGGCACTAAAGAAAGCACATTTTTAAATTCGGTATCAGTAGTAGCAAAATTGATATCCATATCATAATCATCGGTGGGCATTGCGAAATAACCATCAAAATTCAGGTGGAAATCGTTTAAGGTTGCCTTAGCATCCTTAAAAGTAAATTTCATATTTTCCATATCCATCCCTAGAAATAAATCTGCTTCTAAAGTTTTATGTGCTACAAAAACATCGCCACCATAAGCAAAAGAAAAATCTTCGGCTGTAGTTTTGGTTTGCATATCAAAAACAGATTGCGTAAAATCACCATTTCCAGTGTGATCGACTCCCGTTAGTGAAATAGCCACTTCATACATTTGATCATAATAGTTGATTCTACCATTCTTAATTTCCCAATGATCAATTCCAAATTTAAACTCCTCTTGAGAAGTAGAAGGCGCTTCAGTTTCTTCGTTTTCTGAAGGATAGGTAATATCATAGTTTGCCGAACCATCTTCTAATACTAGAATATTGATTAAGGGTTGATCAAGCATAATCCCCTTAATATTTAAGGGTTCTCCTTTTATAATAGCAACTATGTCCATTTCTACAGCGAAATCCTTGGCGGAAAAAAGTGTATCGCCTTCAAATGTTTCTTTGCCAGTAATGGAAAAATCACGTACACCTAGCGTTAGATCGGGAAAGTTAGAGAGTAAAGAAATACTGATTTTTGACAGTTCAAAATTCACATTAGCATTGACCGAGTTATCAATTTCCGTCTGAACAGCCGAAACTATTCGATCCTTAAATAGAACTGGAACCAATATAATGGTCAACACGAAAAGTGCAATTATACTACCGAGGACGATTAATAGCTTTCTCATAAATTCTCTTAATTTTATACTAGTGTAAATTTAGAAATAAAAAACAATACCTAAAGAATACGCAGTGTATATCGAACTGTTATTAATCATTTATTTTATTAATCATTACGTAATACTATTTGACCTACTTTCTCATTTTGCTGTTTTTGATAATTCATCTTAGTTTTTTATTGATTGTTGAACTGAGCAGTGAGATTTTACTATTACAATAATCAAAGTTAGAGATGACGGCTTTCTTCGCACTAAGGATAAAGGAAATTTATTATTTAGGAGTGATACCTTTTAACAATTGATTTTAATCATAGTTGATTATGAAATTGCAGTTATGAAAAAGACTTTAAGATTAGTATTGGGAGATCAACTTAATGAAAGACATTCCTGGTTTTCGGATGTCAATGAGGAAGTATTATATGTGATGATGGAAATGCGCCAGGAAACGGATTATGTTACTCATCACATTCAAAAAGTAGTTGCTTTCTTTTCAGCTATGAGAAGTTTTAAGATCAATTTAGAAGAGAAAGGTCATAATTTTCTCTATTTGAAAATATCTGATAGCAATAATAAACAATCACTATTAGAAAACATTAATCGAATAATACAGGAAAATAATATAGAACATTTTGAATACCAATTGCCCGATGAATATAGGTTGGACCAACAGTTGCAAGGCCTGTGCACGGAACTTTCAATTTCTTCCGCTGCGGTAGATTCGGAACATTTTTTAACGAAAAGAAGTGATATTGCTGAATTTTTTGAAGGTAAAAAACAATTCTTAATGGAGAATTTCTACCGGCAGATGAGAAAAGAGCACGATATTCTCATGGATGGAAAAGAGCCAGTTGGAGGGAAGTGGAATTTTGACCAAGAAAATAGAAATAAATATAAGGGGGATGTTCCAATTCCTCCTGCATACAGCTATAAAACGGATGTTGCTGATGTCCTGTCAGAAATAGAGGATTCGGGAATCAAAACTATAGGTAAGATCGATGCCAAAAATTTTCATTGGCCTATAAATAGGAAGGAGGCTCTCCAATTTACTCGCTATTTTTGCCGTGAACTGTTGCAGAATTTTGGAACTTATCAGGATGCCATGCACACAGAACAGAAATTCTTGTTTCATTCAAGAGTTTCATTTGCCCTTAATTCAAAATTAATTTCACCGAAGGAATTGGTTGATAAAGTCGTTGAAGAATGGGAAGATAATCAGGATAAAATAAACATCGCTCAGGTGGAAGGCTACATTCGACAGGTGATTGGATGGAGAGAATATATGAGAGGGATCTATTGGGCAAAGATGCCTGATTATGCAGAAAAGAATTTCTTCGAGCATGATAGAAAACTACCAGATTTCTACTGGACGGGGGAGACCAAAATGAAGTGTATGGAGAAGTCTATAAAACAATCTTTATCTGATGCATACGCTCATCATATCCAACGCTTGATGGTGACTGGAAACTTTGCATTACTAAACATGACTAATCCTGCTGAGGTGGATAAATGGTATCTGGGAATTTATATTGATGCAATAGAATGGGTAGAAATAACCAACACAAGAGGAATGAGCCAATTTGCAGATGGAGGAATCGTAGGCTCTAAACCCTATCTTGCTAGTGCTAATTATATGCATAAAATGAGTAATTATTGCTCCAATTGTTTCTATGACCATAAAAAGAAAGTAGGGGAAAAAGCCTGCCCTTTTAATAGTCTCTACTGGAACTTCTATAATACACACAGGGATAAACTGAAAAAAAACCAGCGAGTTTCGATGATGTACAGGACCTGGGATAAAAAATCCGATCAAGATAAACATGATCTATTAGAACAAGCGGATTACTATTTAGAACACGTTAATGAGCTTTAAACTGATTTTTTTAGTATAAAAAACTATAAGTCAGCTAATTAAAAAAATTGGCTTGAAAGAAATTTTATATTATCTATTTATTATATTTATTAATAAATTGTTAACTTTATATAATGCAAAATCGTTATATGTTAACATTAAGGTAATATTGAAAGCAGTTTTAACACCATATCGGCATATTTTAAATTATATTTCAGGAGTGCTTGTTTTAATTCTCTTAAGCACACTTCATATAAAAGCTCAAAATTTTGACCCAAAGGACAAAGAGCTTTTGAATGACATTACATTTATTGCGTCAGTTGATAAATTTGAAAATCATAATGCTTGGAATAGGTTAATTAGAAAGTTAGAGAGCAAATCAAAAGCAGATAACGAGTACTTTTTGGAGTATTTGTTTTACAAAACACATCAAAAACTTCTAAAAGAATATAAAAAAGGAACTACTTTCAATAATTTATTGGAAACTGGGGATTACGATTGCGTATCAGCGAGTATCACTTATTCTATCTTGTTAAAGTATTTTGATATTACCCACAAGATAATCGAAACAGACTATCACGTTTTTATAATTGCAGAAATAGGTGAGCAAGAATATGTTTTAGAAACCACCGACCCGGGAAACGGTTGGATTTCTGATGAAGAAGAGGTTCAGGATTTTAAAAAAGATTTTTTACCGGATACTAATTCTGCTTTGATGAATCATCAGCAATCGGTAGGAGCTAATAGCTACGGTCAACCAAATTCGAAGACTATTTATAAAGAGATAAGTTTGAGACAATTAAGCGCATTACAGTATTTCAATCAGGGGCTGATTGCAATACACAACCAAGATTACCGACTGGCTACAAGAAGACTGCAGCAAGCCTTAAATCTTTATAATTCTGAGCGTATCATTACAGTCTTTAAAATTGTGGCTCAATAGATTCAGTTTTCCTTTATCTGCATAGCGCTGCGAATAATATCAATTCTTAATAGAAATTAGCAAAAATTTAATCTTTAATAGCTGTCATTGTTGATTAATGCAATAAATTTGCGATTAATCGACAAACGAAGAAACTATGCCAAGATTTACTTTATCAGTTTTGATTTCTCTTTTTACTATCACTTCCGTTTTTGCTCAGGATCAAACTTTTGAATTCGATTCTAAAAACACATTGACTTTGGCCTTTGGCTCATGTAATCGACAAAACTTAGAACAACCCTTATGGCAACCTATAATTGAACATGACCCGGATCTTTTTATGTTTCTGGGGGATAATATTTATGGTGATACAGATGACATGACAGTCTTGCGAGAGAAATATGAGTTGCAGAAAAATCAGATTGATTACAAAACCCTGAGAGAACAAGTGCCGATTATTGGTGTTTGGGATGATCATGATTACGGTAAAAATGACGCTGGACAAGAATATAAGTTTAAGAAAGAGAGCCAACAATTATTTTTAGATTTCTTTGACGTATCTCAAGTTGATCCTAGAAGAGAAAGAGAAGGGGCTTACTCTTCCTATGATTTAAAGTGGAAATCACATACCATTAAAGTGATTTTATTGGATGCCCGATATCATAGGGATCATTTGGATCGCGTTAACCGAGTTTATCAAAAGAACGAAAAAGGTACGATTCTAGGTGAGGCTCAGTGGGCTTGGTTGGAAAAGGAATTATCGGATCCGACAGTTTCTCTTTATATAATTGCTAGTGGTATTCAATTCATCCCAGAAGATCATGATTATGAAAAATGGGCCAACTTTCCGAAAGAGAGACAGAAGCTAATTGATTTAATTCAAAAGAAGCAACCAAAAGGCGCATTACTTTTAAGTGGGGATCGACATATTTCCGAAATTTCCAGTTTACAGGTAGAGGATCTAGATTATCCATTGATTGATGTTACTTCTAGTGGCTTAACTCATGTTTGGGAAAATGCACCACAAGAACCCAATCAACACCGAATTGGAAAGTTAGTAAACAAGCTAAATTATGGTTTAGTAAAAATCGAAGAATCTGAAAGCGGCTTAAGGGTTATTTCAGAAATAAGAGGTGAAAACCAAGATTTACTTCAGGTTTTTGGAATAGTTTATTAATAATCAAATATTAATACTGAAACTAAAAGTCACATTGTGATATAATTTATCAATAGGAACTACTGGGCTTGGGTCATATGTATTTTGATATAGCAGGGTTAGGCCCAGATATTTGGTTAGTTTATAAGTTAATCTTGAGCTACTTCCTGCCCTCGGCACATTAAAGAGATTCTCTATTTTATCTTGGTAGTATATACTTAAATCCAACAGGAACTTGTCCGAAATTCTTTGTTTGTAGCTAATGTAGCTACCTAATCTTATTTGTTCGTTGGTGATCGGGTTTGCTGGGTTGGGAATAACTTCGGAATCAGGAACACCTCTGTAATCCCATCTTTCGTACTCATAAAAAGGACCAATTCCAGCGAAAATTCCAGCACTTCTTTTATACAGTATTCTCCACCTAAAGTTTGCTCCTGCTGCATACTTCCTGTCCAACCCCCTTACTTCGTTCCAATGAGCCTGAAAATAGGGTTCTAAAGCGAAAGGGAGGGTGTCTTGTATTCTTCTATATTCGATAAAAAAATAGCCACCGCTTTCAAATGTCTCATCACCAAAGCGTGATAATTCTACCTTATTGGCAATTGTGAAGGCATTGTGATCAAAAAGAATTGAAAAATCAGCAGTATTTTCAAACTTAATCAGGTCTTCTTTTAGGTTTTGATATTGGAAACTAGGTACAATATTTCCTGTAATATGCTTAGTAGTGTCTAAAATAACTGCAAAGTTCTCAAAATGTAGAATTTGACCTACTGCGGAAAAAGACAAAATAAATAGAGCTATTGTAAAAAATATTTTAGGCATATGACTGTCGATACGTTGTCTGTATAATTTATGGAAATTTTATTAAGAAAAATACACTGAGCAGCAGATTGTTTAGAATTTAAAGTCGAACTCCAATTTTATTGTGTTGTGTATTTATTGAAATTTATGTATAAGTTTATACTGTTTAATGCTAAATCAAGTGCTTTGAGGCTGACATTTGTATTTGCGTTTCTAGTTTTATTTGGGATGTTGGATATCTTTCAGAATATGATACACTGGATGTATTGGCTGTCACCAATTCTACCAGCATTAGTGATTTGGGTTTTCTTTCTTATGGAGAAGATAGGTGATTTTTCTGAGAACCCCTTTGAGGGAAGCTATAATGATGTTCCAATTACGGCCATATCATAAACAATTGAAATTGATTTGCGGGAAATGATCAATGATCAAAATATACCTCAGCCGTCAAAGGCGGAAAACGGGTTTTTGTTGTAAAAAGAGTCAAGTTGAAAATGGAGAGCCTCGCGAAAGCTATGTTTACTATTTCATTCTCAGAATAGCAGAAAGCTGAAGAGAAACATTTAGTAAAGTCATTTTTGCACTGGCATTTCTTTCCAAATAGTATGTGGCCTTATTAAGGATGTCATTCATCTGAGCAATTTTTTCTAAGCTTAAGGTTTTACTGAATTTCATAACAAATTGCTCGTGTTCGTCAGGAACTCTCATCAATTCAGTACTTTGCATTAGTGCTACTAGTGATTCCCTCAAAATATTTTCTGCATGAACAAGCCATTGTTGTTGATTCATTTTACCCCACTTATGAAAGTCTTCTGATCGCCTCACTAGTTTAGTGTAATCGTTAGCCCAACATTCACGCATCCATTGTTCAAATTCTTGTTGTGCATCATCTGAAACGTCATCTATCAATTCTACAGCTTTATGCAAATCACCCTGGGCAATATGAGCTAGTTGCTTTGCTTGATTTTCAGCGACCTCATATTTGGAGACCAGAATACTCTTTACTTCTTCATCAGAATAATTCGGTACATGCACGGCTTGAGTTCTTGAAATGATTGTACCGATTAGTTTTTCTCTATTATTGGACACTAATAAAAATACAGTCTTATCAGAAGGTTCCTCAATAATTTTCAAAAGTGCATTGGCAGCAGAAGGGTGTAAATATTCTGGTAACCAGATCAGCATAATCTTGTATTTTCCTTCAAATGCTTTCAAAGATAAATTTCGGATAATGTTTTTGCTTTCGTCTTTTGCTAAATTCAACTGCCTATTTCCTGTACCAATATGATCAATCCAATTTGATACTGACGCAAAAGGATCTTTCAGGAGAAAAGATCTCCAATACTTCATAAAGTTATTACTCAGTTTAGAGTCATCGCCTTTAATATTGTCGTTAGCTGCAGTTGGAAATGAGAACTGAAAATCGGGATGAATGAATTTCGCATTTTTATGGCAGGAATTGCACTCTCCACAAGCATCATCTTCATTAGGATTTTCGCAATTTAAATAGGTTGCATAAGCCAAAGCCATTGGTAAGTTGGCAGTACCCGGATTTCCCCAAAATAATTGTGCATGGGCAATTTTACCGGTTTTAACACCCTTTATCAGCTGATCTTTTAAATCTGTAAGTCCCGGTATATTGGCAAATAGCATACTATGTGTTTATTAGCTTTCTTCTAATTTCTTTAAATCTGCTTCTTTCTTATCCTTCCTCTTGTGGATAATAGCAGAAATATAAATACTTATCTCATATAAAATCAATAACGGAAAGGAAATCAGCAATTGACTTATAGGATCAGGTGGAGTTATGAAAGCACTAATTACTAAAATAACTACAATAGCAATTTTTCTATACTTTTTCAAAATCTGTGGATTGATAATCCCAGCCTTACTCATAAACAAAATCACCATAGGCAGCTGAAACATTAATCCACATGCTAGTACCAACATGGTTAAAGTAGAAACATAGGAAGTAATATCGAATTCATTCAAAACGGAAGCATCTACTTGATAATTTGCCAAAAAGTTGATAGAAATAGGTGCGACTATATAATATCCGAACAAAACTCCAGACATAAATAGCAAGCTTACAAAAAAAGTAGCGCCTCTGCTTGTCTTCTTTTCATTTTCATATAATGCTGGGCTCACAAATCGCCACATTTCCCAAAAGAAATATGGAAAGGCCACTATAATACCCAATACTATGGAAGATGTGATGTGCATACTGAATTGCCCAGTCATTTTCCTACTTTGAATAATGAATGGTAGCTCTTCTATGCAAAAAGCAGTTGAATTCGCTACAGTTTGCCCCAGATTACAAGCCATTTGGTAAAACCAGAAGTCAGGTCTGGAAGGGCCCAAAATTAAGGTTCCAAAGACAAACTCTTTTGAAGCAAAAGCTATGATAGAAAAAAGTACAACTGCGGATAAGGCCCTAACGATGTGCCATCGAAATGCCTCCAGATGATCTAAAAAGCTCATCTCCGCTTGTGGTTGATCTGCTGGCATAATTTATTTAAACAAAGGAAACTCTACCATCCATTCATTGATTTCACTCTTAACTTGTGCAATTTTTTGCTTGTCTTCATGCTGAGTGATTACTGTATCAATGAAATCCACAATTCTTCCCATATCAGATTCAACTAATCCCCTCGATGTTACTGCAGCAGTTCCTATTCTCATACCGGAAGTAACAAATGGTGATTTATCATCAAAAGGCACCATATTTTTATTGATAGTGATATCTGCTTCACCTAAAACGGCCTCAGCGATTTTACCGGTAATTCCTTTTGAACGTAAATCGATCAGCATTAAATGGTTGTCTGTTCCACCTGATATGATTTTATAATCTCGCTCCATAAACGCTTTAGCCATAACCTCAGCGTTTTTCTTCACTTGGAGAATATAATTGAAATAATCATCGGTCAAACATTGTCCAAATGCAACAGCCTTGGCAGCTATGACGTGCTCTAAAGGTCCTCCTTGCGTACCTGGGAATACACCTGAATCCAATAGTTGAGTCATTTTACGTAATTCACCTTTAGGATTCTTATATCCAAATGGATTGTCAAAATCATCCCGCATCATAATTAAGCCACCTCTTGGCCCTCTTAAAGTTTTATGAGTTGTCGTGGTTACAATATGACAATAGTCCAAAGGATCATCTAAGAGCCCTCTGGCAATTAAACCGCTAGGATGAGATATATCTGCTAACAGGATAGCGCCTACTTCATCGGCAACTTCCCTTAGTTTTTTATAGTTCCATTCGCGGCTATATGCAGAGGCACCGCAAATGATCATTTTCGGCATTTCTTTTTTAGCAGTGGCCTCAACTTTATTCCAGTCAATCAAGCCTGTTTCTTCCTCTACGCCATAAAAAGAAGGCTGATACAATTTACCAGAAAAATTAACTGTCGAGCCATGTGTTAAATGACCACCATGGGATAAGTCAAAACCTAATATTTTATCGCCAGGATTCAGACAAGCTAGCATCACTGCTGCATTTGCTTGAGCACCAGAATGTGGCTGAACATTAGCCCAAGTAGCACCAAATAATTCTTTAACTCTTTCTATTGCCAAATTTTCAACCTCATCTACCACTTCGCATCCACCGTAATATCTTTTACCTGGTAAGCCTTCTGCATATTTATTGGTCAACACGCTGCCCATTGCTTCCATTACTTCGGGCGAAGTGAAATTCTCAGATGCGATCAATTCCACACCGATTTCCTGTCTTTTTTGCTCCTTTTTAATAAGGTCGAATATAATATTGTCTCTTTGCATTTTGTATACCAATTTGGGCTTAAAATTAGCGCAGAATTACGGGATAAACAATTGTATTGCTTGAAGCTTTTGCAATCCAGAGTATAAATTTATGATTAGGATAAAGATATAGCTCGTAAAAGTAAAAAAGCATGCTCCTAATTAAAGTAAGCATGCTTTTTAATTCAAGATGAAATTGATAATTAATTAATCATCAATTGTTACATGTCCCCAATTGTGTCCTTTTCTAATTCTATTCAGTTGTGTATGAGTGATTCCAAACTGTCTGGCGATTTGACTGTATCTCGTCTTCTCGTTTTTCAACATTTTTTTAATCACTCTAACATCAGATTCTGTTAATTTATATCCTGTAACTCTTTTCTTTAAAACTTTTGGATTTTTGTTATTGTGGTCTGCCAGCTCTCTTTCAGAAACCCATTTTAAATTACTAACATGATTATTTGATTTATCGTAATCCAAGTGAGTCACATAAACCTGATTGTCATTATCTTTTGGGATAAATGATTCAGCAACTAGACGGTGTACATAATAGCTTTGCGTAATTCTTTTGTCAAATCGAACCATAATGGCTTGATAGCCATTAACATTGGAGCCCTTGATGATTTTTCCGGTTTCACGTGTAGAATAACTTTTTATCCGACCGTAATTAGAGACTTCATATTTTGCATGCGGTAGATCCACATTGAATTCAATCTCTTTCCACTTTTCCAGTTTTGGATCCATGTGCTTTCTTAGTTATAGTTTGTGCTTAGTTATATCAAAATTAAAGGTAGCTAATTAAATGAATAAAAAAAATACCATAATTCTTAGATTAGTCATAATTGTACTTTTTTCGCCATAGATTTTGTAGCTTTTGTCGAAAATCTTTTTCTCTGGCATTGCCCTGAGGCTCGTAGAGAGTCTTTTTACTAATCTCATCGGGCATAAACTCTTGGAAGGCAAAATTTTCAGGAAAGTCGTGAGAATACTTATATCCGCTACCGTAATTCATGTCTTTCATCAGCTTTGTCGGGGCATTTCGTAAATGCAAAGGCACAGGTAAATCACCAGTTTCTCGAACTAATTGTTTAGCTTTTTTAATGGCCAGGTAGGAAGCGTTGCTTTTCGGAGAACAGGCTAAATAGGTTACACATTGCGCCAAAACAATTTCTGCTTCTGGATACCCAATCATCGTAACGGCTTGAAAAGTGTTAGTAGCAATTAATAGAGCATTTGGGTTGGCTAGTCCAATATCCTCAGAGGCAGAAATCAATAATCTTCTGGCTATAAATTTCACATCTTCCCCTCCTTCGATCATTCTTGCTAGCCAGTAAAGTGCGGCATTTGGGTCACTTCCTCTTATACTTTTGATGAATGCTGATATGATATCGTAGTGTTGCTCACCGGATTTATCATAAATTGCCATTCTATTCTGTGCAATTTCTTTCACTTTGTCGTTAGTAATCTCGATTTGTTCATTCTGACCAAAGGCATCGATTACCAATTCGAATAAGTTCAGAAGTTTTCTTGCATCACCACCTGACAGCTGAATTAGGGCTTCATATTCTTTAATATCAATATTGAGCTCTTTTAATTTTTCATCTTTCCCTAATGCAGTTTTTATTAGCCCTTTTAGATCGTCCAATTCGAGTGCTTTTAAGGTATAAACTTGACATCTAGAAAGGAGAGCTGAATTCACCTCAAAGGAAGGATTTTCTGTAGTGGCACCTATTAAAGTAATCACCCCTTTTTCTACAGCACCCAAAAGAGCATCTTGCTGAGACTTGTTGAAGCGATGAATTTCATCAATAAATAGGATGATTTTTCCCGAACGGGATGCCCGTTGAATCACTTCTCGTACATCCTTTACCCCGGCACTTATTGCACTTAAAGTCTGGAATGGAGCCTTTACTTGATTAGCAATAATATTAGCAATGGTAGTCTTTCCGACTCCTGGAGGTCCCCAGAAGAGCATTGAGGGTACTTTTCCTTGCGCAATTGTTAATCTTAAAACGCCTTTTTCACCCACTAAATGTTGCTGACCAACTAGTTCATCCAATCGTGTAGGTCGCATTCTTTCCGCCAACGGTTTATCTTCTCCAAATATCATAATCCTTCTAACTTAATAATCTGCAATATCCGCATAATCCCTTACTTTTGCCAAATGAATAAGACCTGGCAAATTCACGGAGCACTGGCACTTGTAGGCTTGATCTATGGAGCGAATTACGTTATCGCAAAAGGAGTGATGCCTAATTATATGAGTCCCAATGCTTTTATATTGTTGAGAGCAACGGTGGCCACTGTTCTTTTTTGGATTTATCATGCTCTCACCTCTTCAGAAAAAGTCATCAGAAAAAAAGATTACTGGTTATTTGCTAAGTGTGCAGTTTTTGGGGTGATGGGAAATCAGCTTATTTTCTTCAATGGACTAAGTCTGACCAGTCCTGTGAATGCGAGTATCATCATGACAGCCAATCCGATCATAGTCTTGGCAATTTCCTTTTGGCTGCTGAACGAGAAGATTACCTGGCGCAAAGTCCTAGGGATTCTAATTGGTGCATCAGGAGTGATTATGTTGGTTTTAAATAAAGAAGTTAGTATAGATAACGATGCGTTTTTAGGAGACATTTTTATTTTCCTTAATGCTACTTTTTATGGAATTTATTTGGTAATGGTGAAGCCACTCATGCACAGATATGAACCCATTACGGTGATTAAATGGGTGTTCCTTTTCGGGACGATCATGATTGTGCCCTTTGGAATTGTGCCAATCTTCGATGTGGAATTTCAGACTTTCCCAACAGGAATTTGGTATAGTATCATTTATGTAATAATTGGAACTACGTTTTTGGCTTATCTTTTGAATGCCATGGCTTTGAAGCATGTTAATTCTACCATTGTGGGATATTATATTTATTTACAACCTGTATTTGCTACGCTTATTACTATTCTAATTGGTCAAGAAGTTTTTCGCTGGGAAAAGACATTATTTGCAATGATGATATTTTTTGGAGTATATTTAGTAAGTCAACAAAAGAAAATAAGACATGAAAAAGTACCTGATTGAAATTAAATGGGGATTAATATTTGTGATTATGATGCTTCTCTGGATGTTTTTTGAAAAGGCTATGGGATGGCATGATGAAAATATAGCAGATCATGCTACTTATACCAATTTTGTAGCGATTCCTTCTATTATTGTATACGTATTAGCATTGTTAGAAAAACGTAAAAAGCATTTCAATAATGTAATGACTTGGAAGCAAGGGTTTGTTTCAGGTATGATCATTACGGCCGTGGTTGTGATATTGACACCATTTAGTCAATTGGTTACGCATGAATTAATCACACCTGAATATTTTGAGAACCTAAAAGCTTACGCGATCGAGCAGGGACAGATGACACAAGAAGAAGCAAAAGATTATTTCAATTTGAATAGTTATTTATTACAAAGTGTAGTTGGAGCTTTAATCATGGGTGCCCTAACTTCTGCCCTTGTTGCTATTTTTGTGAGGAGAAAGGGGTGATGAAATTACATTAATATTTTTAAATGGTTCTTTTTAGAGAATATTTACCCTTAATTTTACCTCATGGGTGAATTTTTTTATCGGTTGGGTATTTTGTTTTTAAGTCTGGGGGTAAAACTTCATGCACTTATTAGTAAGAAATCCAAGAAGTTTGTAGAGGGTCGTAAGGATTTATTTTCTGATTTGGAGCAAAGGTTTGAGTCCGTTGAGCAGCCAGTGGTTTGGTTCCATTGTGCATCTTTAGGTGAATTTGAGCAAGGTAGACCTGTCATGGAAGCATTTAAGAAAGATCATCCAAACTTCTTTATCTTGTTGACTTTTTTTTCACCCTCCGGTTATGAGGTTCGAAAGAACTATGAGTTGGCAGATTACATTTGTTACATGCCTTTGGATACTGCTGCAAATGCCAGGCAGTTCGTCAATATCACAAATCCTAAGATGGCATTCATTATAAAATATGAATTCTGGCACTACCATTTAAAAGCATTGTCAGAATCAGATTGCTGGGTATATTCCATTTCAGCTATTTTCCGTTCTAATCAACGGTTTTTTAAATTTTATGGAGGTTTCCATAGAAACATATTGAAGTATTTTGATCATATTTTTGTCCAAAACAAAACTGTAGCGGCACTACTGAAAGGGATTCACATTCATAATGTGACGGTTAGTGGAGACACACGTTTTGATAGGGTGAAGTCTATTACGGATGATGTTAGGCCTGAGGAAATGTTTGTTGAATTCTCTAACGACCATCCTATTTTAATTGGAGGAAGTACCTGGGAGTCTGACATTGAAGTAATTGCACCATTTTTACATCAAAACCCGGAGTGGAAAGCCATTATTGCTCCACATGATATTAGCGAGAGTAATTTGAGAGTACATGAAGAGATATTGGCAATTTCTACTTGTCGTTTAAGTGAAATAGAGTCTGCTTTTAAATCGGAAACAAGAGTTATTCTGATTGATAATATAGGCATGCTGTCATCCCTCTATCAATATGGAAAAATAGCATTCATAGGAGGAGCATTTGGAGATGGATTGCATAATACGTTGGAAGCTGCTTGCTTTGGCTTACCTGTTTTTTTTGGAAACAGAAATTACAGTAAATTTCAAGAAGCAGTGGATTTAATAAAGGCTAAAGCAGCTTTTAAAGTGGCAGATTCACAGGAGTTTTTGTCCCTAATAAAATCAGAGGAAATTAAATTAGAGGAATCCTCTCAAAGAGCATTGGAATATGTTAATAAGAATTTCGGAGCTACTGAGAAGATAATGAAACATATAGGGCCTATCATCCACAAAATGAAGTTATCATGATTAAAGGAAGAGTTTTTAAATCGACTGGAAGTTGGTACACAGTTTTTGCTGACGGTAAATTCTATGAGTGCCGATTGAGGGGTAAACTTCGCTTGGATGATGAGAAAGTGACTAATCCTGTGGCGGTAGGAGATTGGGTAAATATTGCACCTGAAAATGAAAAGGAAGCCATTATAAAAGATGTTTTACCCCGAGAAAATTACCTTATTAGAAAATCAACTAGAAAGAAAAAGCATAGCCACAGATTGGCTTCTAATATTGATCAGGCAGTTTTGGTGGTCACCCTGGCTTTTCCCAGAACGAGTTTAGGATTTATCGACCGTTTTTTAGTGAGTTGCGAGTCGTTTCGAATTCCTGCAGTATTGGTATTTAATAAAGCAGATTTATTGGATGAAGAGGGCTTAGAATATTATGAAGCACTTAAATTCGATTATCAGGAATTGGGATATAAAGTTTTATTGGTATCGGCTGAAGAGAATGTAGGGATAGAAGAATTTAAAGCCTCTTTAGAAGGAAAAACCTCACTTCTTGCAGGTCATTCAGGAGTAGGGAAATCTACCTTGCTGAACTTAATTTCACCATATATAGAACAAAGAATAGGGGAGGTGTCCGAATCAGTTGGAAAAGGAGTGCATACCACTACTTTTGCCGAAATGTTTGAGGCATGGGCAGGAACTTTTGTGATTGATACCCCAGGCATTAAGGAATTGGGCTTATGGGATATTGGCAATGAAGAGCTTAGTCATTACTTTCCTGAAATGAGGCAATATATTGGTGATTGCAAATTTAATAATTGTACTCACACCCATGAGCCAGGTTGTGCTTTTCGAGCTGCGATGGAGGAAGGGAAAATTGCCCCTAGCCGATATGAAAGTTATTTGAGTATTTTAGAGGATGAGGATAGTCACCGATAGTTTAACACTAATAAGGGCGTTTGAAAAATGCTTTTAGACAATAATGATTGCAGCCAAAGGCTGTGATTTACCATCTAGTCTTAGCCTTTCGCTAAGATTTAAAGGTATTTGGGTAATGTCTTAGAGAGCCGCTAAGACCGGTAAAAAAGCTTTCCATCAATCACTTCTTCTTAAATGCTTTAGTTAGAAAGTATAGTGCAGGTATATTAATGATGATAATAAATGTTGGTAAAAACCATTTTCCTAATGTTTCAGAATTTCCTGTTTTAGCATTTATCGTTTCATAAATTATATATGCAAATACAAATCCTATGATTAAATTCAATATCCTGATTAAATTAGAAGCATTTCTGTATTGCCTTTTAGCATTTTCCTCTGTTATTTCAGTAGGGTAATTAAATATGTGCGGATACTTATTTAAGACTGATAAACCAATGAAAAGCATGGTACTTATCAGAGGGAGTAAAAATATAGATTGTTTACCACCATATCTATCAGCTTCTCCTGAGGCATTAAAATGGACCGGGATTTCGCTATTTAGTTCTGAATATGATAAGAAAATATAAAGCCATGTCAGCACTAGAATTGCCAAGTTGGCAATCTCAATCAAATATTCGAAGGTTGTTTTTTGAAGCTTAATTTTGGGTCTGTTGTGCTGCATTTTTTGGTTCAAGAATTATGGGTTTTGACAGTTAAACCTCCTAGTCTTACCGTCTCGCTAAGACTTACAGGACAAGGTCTCAGCGAGACGCTAAGACCAGTGAAGCTTTGACGGGTTTAACTATTTCCTCATCACCACATCGGCAAAATATCTTTTGTCGTCATAAAAATACTTTTCTACATTTAAACCCGCTTCTTTTGCAATATTTTCAATCATATCCTCATCAAATTTTTGGGATACTTCCACATGAATAAGTTCCCAAGCTTTAAAATGGACAGTGGTATTAATGAATTTTAAGTTGACCTCCTGCTCTTTCTGCGAAATTAAGAAACTTTTCGTAGTGCCGGTTTGCGGGTCATAAGATGGATAATGCTTAAATTCCTCTAAATTAAAATTGGCATCCAATTCACTATTTAGTCTTTTTAATAAATTCATATTAAACAGTCGAGTAATACCCTGTGTATCATTGTAGGCATTTCTGATCAGTTCCGGGTCTTTTTTCATGTCAAAACCCATGATAATTCGGTCGCCTTTTCTAAGCTTACTTGATATGTGATTTACAAAAGATTGTGCAGCGGGTAGTTCAAAATTCCCAATATTTCCACCCATAAAAAGAACCACCATTGGATTTTTTCTTTCAGCATTTAATGCATCCAAAGCAGAAAAGTATTCCTTATTAATAGGTTTAATATCTAGATCTGGAATAGACTTTTGCATTCTTTCCTGCAATAGATTAAGTACATTTTGAGAAATGTCGACTGGCTTATAATTGAAATTTGCTTTCTCCGCTACAAAATGTTTCAATAGAATTTCTGTTTTCAAACCGTCTCCCGCGCCAAATTCAATCAAATTAAATCCATCAGCATCAGTTGAAATTATGGAAAGAATTTCATCCTTATATTTCTGAAAAATATCGTACTCACAATTAGTGAGATAATATTCTGGCATATTCATTATTTCCTGAAATAAACGATCTCCTTCAGCGTCATAAAAAAGCCAACTAGGAAGTGATTTTTCTTTTTGTGTGAGACCTTCTTTTACTGCATCTCCTACAGAGAAATTAATTTTTTCGGTTGTTGTCATAAATCTTTTGCTAATCTGATCCCACTGAAATGCCATTGCAAATGCGGATGAAAAAAGTTTCTGTATGTTTTACGTGAGTGATTGATTGAGGTGGCTCGAGAAGAACCGCGCATTACCATTTGGTTAACCATAAATTTTCCATTGTACTCGCCTATGGCACCTTCTGGTTTTTTATAGCCAGGGTATGGAAGATATGCGCTGGCTGTATGTTCCCACCGTTTACCCCAGTCAAATAAGTTAGATGCTGTTTCCCATTCAATTTCTGTAGGTAGCCGCAGTCCTTTCCATTCTGCAAAGGCATAGGCCTCATAAAAGCTGATATGCATCAATGGTGCGGATTTGTCAATAGGTTTTAAGCCAGCAAGTGTGTAATAATACCAGTCCCCTTCAATTTTATGCCAATATAAAGGAGCTGAAATCCCAGTTTCCTCTAACCATGCTCTGGCGTCTGAGTGCCAAAAAGTATGTTTTTCATAGCCTTTATCTTCTATAAATTCAGCATATTCGCCATTAGTCACTAATCGATTACTGATTTTTGCGCCCTCCAAATGCACTTCATGATATTTATGTTCATTATCAAAAGAAAAGCGCTTGCCTTCAAAACCAATTTTATAATTCCCTTTATTGATTTGTACCCAATCCTGCTCCCAATCTTCAGTGAAATATTCCTCAAAGCCTTTGTCATAAACAGGGAATAGAGGGTTGTGACCTAGAATATATTTGATGTCATAAAATAATAATTCCTGATGTTGCTGTTCATGGTTGAAGCCGATCTCTAGAATGTTTTTCATTTCATCCGTAATGATTTGAGAAAGCAATTCCCCAACGGCAATATCTACATATTTCCTGTACTGATAGATTTCTTTTACGGTTGGTCGGGTCATATTACCGCGATTGGGTCGCAACATCCTTTCCCCTGCACTCACATAATAGCTATTGAAAAGGAAGGCGAACTGAGGATGAAATTCTTTATATTCTTTTGAAAATTTCTTCAATAAAAAAGTCTCGAAAAACCAAGTAGTATGAGCTAGATGCCATTTTGGAGGGCTTACATCCTCGGTTGGCTGTGCAACGTAATCCTCTATTTGAAGAGGTTCGCAGATGCCCTCTGTTGTTTTCCTGATTTCTTGGTAGCGATTGAAATAATTTTGCATAGAAACTTTAAACTAATAAATAATGCTTCAAAAACGGAGAAAAAATCAAATTAACGTAGGTAAAACTAGTAAAATGGCGTTTTGAAGACATACTTAGTTAACTGTTAGAAGGAATGAAAGTTTTAGCGAATTCGATAAATCTTAAATCTCATAAAATTTAAAAACTTTTGTAACGTTTAGAATGCAAGATTCCAACTTTTACAAAGAATAGTGTATCTTAGTACAGTACAGAATAAAATTTATGTAATTATGAAAAAGTTATTGAGTCTATTTTTGAGTCTAACAGTAATTTTATGGTCTTGTGATTCTAGCAATGAAAACGACCAAGATCCACAACCTGTAATGCCGCCAGAATATAGTATGGCACCAAACTTTGATGATTTCCAAACGGAAGGAAACCAAAGGAATCAAACAATTGAAAACTGGTTTTACTCAGCAATTAATGTTAGTGTATATTCTGCTTTACTAACAGGTGGTTTGGCTGTTCCAGTAACAGCATTCAAAGCCACAATCACCCAAAATCCTGTTTATGATACAGATGCTGGTGTATGGACTTGGGAAAGTAATTTTTCTGCAAATGCCAATGATTTTGCAATTCGTTTAACAGCCGATGTGGTGAACGGAAATGTGGATTGGAAAGGCTATATTTCTTCCAACTCTAACAATGTAGATGATTTTGTTTGGTTTGAAGGTCAATCTAATGTCGATGGTAATAGCGGAAGTTGGACACTCTACGAAAGTCCACAGAATCCTTCAGCTTGGATCAGCACTGAATGGTCTAGAAATGAAGACAGAACTGTTGCAAACGCTGATTTCACTATAGAAAAAGAAGGTGAATTACTAGGTAGTTATATCAATTACAGTAGAGATGACAATAGTGATTTGAATCGCTCAGTGGAAATTTCCAATACTCAAACGAATGATTTGATAGAAATCTATTGGAACAGTGAGCTGAAATTTGGTCGGGTGAAAAGCGAAAATCACTTTAATGATACGGATTTCCATTGCTGGAATGAAGATTTACAAGATGTATCCTGCGAGGATTAATCTTAAATAGACCAGCCAAAAATCAATAAACTATCAACCTTAATTTATTATTTTGAATAAAATATTAATGAGCTTTCTTTGCCTTTCAATAGGTATGTTTTCTTGTAATGAAATTAAGGATATTGAAAAAGAACCCTATTTACGTTGGGTTGGAGATATCCAATTTGATGAAGAAATTGATAATCCTGATTTTAAATTATGCTATACAGATAATAACGTTCGGCAATATTTCAATTTCAGCAAAGGTGTACAATATAAAGGTGAAAAGCCCGCCATTGATAAGTATTTCCTAGAAAACTATAAACCAACTGAATCTAAGCAGATTGGCTTCTTGCGAATTAGATTTATCGTAAATTGCAAAGGAGAGACTGGAAGGTTCCGTTTGAAGGGTATGGGACAAGATTATCAACCCATGGCTTTTGATAAATCAATCACTGATCAAATTCTCAGTTTGAGCAAGAAAATGGACGGTTGGCTCCCTATCGAAATGGAGGAGATGAACAATACACCCTGGGATTATTACCAATACCTTATTTTTAAAATTGATGGAGGTAATATTATTGAAATAATGCCTTAACCTAGCCCAAAAATCTATGAAGTTATATTTATCTTTCTTCTTTTTAGCCTTCAGTTATAATTCCTTTACTCAGCCTAACTGCAATTACTTTTTAAATGAAGGGGATACATTGAAATATGAAGCTTGCTTGCAAACTGAAAATGCCAAGGGTCACTATCAATTCAGTAAAGAATATCAAATCGCTATGGATAAGGCTATAAAGATAGACCCTACTTTTGCTTATCCTTATAGAGCGAAATCAGTTGCGTACTTAAAAAGTGGTGATTTTATTGAATGGAAAAGACTAATTGATTTAGCGGTAAAATATGATCCTCTTGGAAATTTAGGCTATAGGGCTTCCTGCAGATATCAATTCTTCCGTGATTACGGTGGAACAATTGTAGATATTGAAGAATTACTGAGAATTTCTAATGCAGATATTGGGCATTCAGCTAATGGTAATTATCATTTACAAGTAGTCCGTGCACTTTGCTACAAAGCACTTGGTAGGAAGCAAAAAGCAATCGACCTCATAGAAACTCAATTACAGGCTGAAGGATATGTGATTGGGATTTACGATTATATCCATTTGGGCGTCCTGTATTTAGAAAATGGAGATTTATCCAATGCTAAATTAAATTTTAAAAAGCAGCAAGACTATAATGATTTGGCAGAAAATCATTTTTACATGTCTAAGGTCTTCAAAGCAGAAAACAATCTAAAAAAGGCAAAAATCGAATTGCAAAAAGCCGTAGAACTATATGAAATTGGTTATGTGATGTCAGATCCTTATGTGCATCCGGTAGATAAAATTTTTTGGAGTATGATCAAAGTGGAACAAAAATCCTTGAATTAATAAGAAGCAACTCCGCCATCGGGACTATTGCTATCAGCCGCTCCCTCCATATAGCCCGTTTCAGCATTAAATTTTATTCCCATTAACCGGCCCAAAAAATTACGCATTTGGATTTTATGGCCCATTGCTTCCAGAGCTTTTAATGTTTCAGGTGCCATTTTATATTCTTCATAAATGATTTGATCAGGCAACCACTGATGGTGGATTTTTGGTGCTTCTATAGCTTGAGACATGGGAAAATCGTAAACTGTGGTGGCAAGAATGGTTTGAAAAACAGTGTTGATAATTGTTCTGCCACCAGGACTGCCAATTACTAAAAATGGTATATCATTTTTCATTACTATAAATGGACTCATACTGGATAACATCCGTTTTCCCGGTGCTATAATATTAGCTGGAGTTCCAATCTGTCCACTATTAGTAGTTTTCCCAGGAACGGCATTGAAATCTCCCATTTCATTATTGAATAAAAAGCCTAGTTTAGGAGAGTGCATTTTTACCCCATAGCCTTGCTCTAAGGTAGTAGTTAAAGAAACTGCCATTCCATTTCCATCCATAATTGATAGATGAGTAGTTTCTTGACCTTCAGAAATACGTTGAAGATCATTACTGTCGCTTTTACCAGCTTGCTCAAAATCAATTTCTTTCAATAGTTCATCAGCATAATCTTCGGAAAGTAATTTTTCCAATTCCGGTATATCAATGAAATCTGCATCACCCAAATATTGTGCCCGATCTTTGAATGCTTTGCGCATGATTTCGGCTAACGTATGATAGTATTGAACTGAACCCATTGTAGGGATTTCTTCTAAATGCTCCCACATATTCATCATTTGAGTGACAGCCACACCTCCAGAGCTTGGTAAAGGCATCCCGTACAATTCATAATCGTTAAAGATAGAATGAATAGGGGCACGTTCGATCGCCTCATATTGCTTTAAGTCCTCTAAAGTGACAATACCATCCTGCGATTGGATATATTCGACTATGGTTTCTGCTACTTCTCCTTCATAAAAGGCTGTTTTACCTTCTTTTTGAATCTTTTTTAAAGTTTCCGCCAAAGCAGGTTGCTTCCAGTACTCTCCAAACTCGACAACTTGTCCATCTCTCTCAATAAAACTTTGCATTTCTGGAAATTGGTCAAGATTTTTTGCAAAATATAGGAAATCGTTTGCCAAAGATTTGGGTAACGGAAAGCCGTATTCTGCTAACTGAATGGCACGTTCTAACAGCTTTTCCCAAGGTATTTTACCATACTTTTGATGGGCATCATATAAACCAGCTACAGTTCCTGGTACTCCAATTGCAAGAGCAGAATAATGATTGCTACCGGATTTCAGATTCCCTTTTTCATCTAAGAACATATCTTTAGTTGAGGCCAATGGTGCTTTTTCCCTAAAATCAAAAGTGGTGACATTTCCTTCCCCTGTATGAATGACCATAAATCCACCACCGCCCAAATTTCCTGCAAACGGCCATGTAACTGCTAACGTAAATGCAGTAGCAACAGAGGCGTCCACCGCATTGCCTCCATCTTTTAGAATTTCTATACCAGCTTGAGAGGCGTAGGTAGAAGCACTGGATACCATTCCGTTTTTGCCGTAGTGGTTTTGGGAAACCCCCAAGGATATACTAAGTAATAAAGTAATGAGAAAACTTGAAATACTCTTCATCGACACATTAGTTTAAGTTTGACTTGAAGTTAATCAAATATTTTGACGACTATTATCGATCACAGGCTGAAAAACTATTTGACGATAATCACCTTTTTAATAATTATATGCAAAGCATTTATAGTGATGGTTGTTTTTAAGCGACTCTTAATTGATGTGCCCAATACATTTCACCTAAATTAGGTTTATATTGTGTGTAATTAATGGTGCAACTTTTTGAAAAATGAAATTTATGCGAACTTGCTCTTCTTTATTTATATGTTTCAGCTTCATCTGCTTTTCACTTCAGGCACAAACTTATCAATCGTACTTTCAGGATGCTTCACGAACTTACACGGAAGGGAATTATCCAGAAATGCTCTCCCAGATCAAAAAAGCTCATGATCTGCGGCCAGAACATCAAACCATCAATTATTATTTGGCGATGGCGTATGCACTTAATGATTCAATCGATAATGCTAATTATTGGTTAAGATATGTAATCAATACAGATGCTGAAAATTATGATCCTCAAAGAGTGGATTTCAAGAAATTAGAAAGCACACAAGCATATGGAGAGCTTTTAGCCTATCAAAAAGAAATGATGGAACCTATTATTTCCTCTGATTCTGCCTTCGTGATCCCTATCTCAAATCTCCACATTGAAGACGTTGCCTACAATCCATACCAAAATAGTTATCTTCTAAGTAGTATCAATAAGCGCAATATTTACTCCTATAAAGATGGGGATTTAGTAACATTTTTTAAAAATAATTTCTCCTATGCCATCACAGGAATGGTGGTTCAGGACAGTTTATTTTGGTTTACAGGAGCAGGATTTACACAAGCTGGCTTAAGCGAAAGCTCAGCTCATTTTGAGCAATCTAAGCTGTATAAAGCTGATTTGAGAAGTGGAAAGTTGTTGGATAGTATTTCCATTGATGATAATCAAAAGCATATTTTCGGAGACGTGATTTTAACCGAAAATGACCAATTATTGGTTTCTGACAGCAAAACCAATACAGTTTACAGACTTAAAGATGATAAACTGGAAAGCTGGATTAGTTCAGAATATATCTTGTCGCTTCAAGGGGTAGTGCAGATTGGGAGTAAAGTGTTTTTAGCTGACTATAGTCAAGGACTATTCGTTTTCGATTCAGCTACTAGAAGAATTCAGAAAATGAAATCCCTACCTGATTTGTCTTTGAAAGGAATTGATGGTCTTTATGCTCACGAAGGAAACCTCCTAGCGATTCAAAATGGCGTGACACCACATCGAGTCATTTTATTGCAACTGAATACAGACAGAGTTGAAATAGAGGATTTTGAGTATTTGGAAAAAAACCATCCTGCTATGGGCGAGCCAACTTTGGGCTTTATTGATGGGAATCATTTGATATATGTAGCTACAAGTTTTTGGGGTTTAAATGAGAATGGAGTTATTCAAAATGAGGATGGCAATCTTCCGGTAATTCTGAAATTACCATTACCTATTGAGAATTCAAATGCCCTATCGGTATTAGATTATGTCAAGATTTTGAATGGAAAGGAAAAAGAAGCCTTTCATTTTTACGAGAATAACTGGGCTGAATTTCGTAGATATGCTTTGGGTAAAGGGGTTATCTCGGGTTTTAGAATGATGAAGTCTAAAAGTCAAGAATATGACATTATATTAGAAACTCGATATGCAAATAAAAGCCAGTTAGATGAAATTGAAAAACATTTTAATGATTGGCTCGGTGAAAATCCTGATGGTGATTTTTTGAATGACTTAAAACCTAATGAATTTCGAGAGAATGTGAAAAATGAAACAGTCGAGAACTATACAAATTTAGCTTCGGAAGAATTTCAAAATCAAGATTGTGAATCTGAAAACCATCGAGCTTTTGATTTTTGGTTAGGCAATTGGGAAGTATATAATAAAAATGGCGATCACATCGGGACAAATATCATTCATATTATCCAAAATGCTTGCGGAATTCAAGAAAACTGGAATTCCAAGAGGGGAGGAGCAGGAACAAGCTATAATTTTTATAATAACAAGACCGGAATGTGGCATCAAAGTTGGATCTCCAATACTGGAAACGCTTTGTTGCTTAATGGTAATGTTGAAGATGGACAAATGATTATGCAATCTGAAGAGCTAAATGGGAAAATTGATCAAATAAAGTGGGTCCCGCAAAAAGATGGAAGCGTTTTCCAAATTTGGGAAATCTCTACGGACCAAGGAAAAAGCTGGAGTGAGGCTTTTTGGGGCAAATATGTTAAAAATATTAATTAGTTTTCAGGGAAGATCGGAGTAGATTTATATTTTGTTCTTGATCCATTGTAAATAGAAATTGATGAAATATCTATTATTAATTTTTCTCGCTCTCAATTTTAAGCTCTACGCTCAGCAGCAGCCAGACATGGATTTCCCCATTTCTATTGAAAACCCTAAATATGGTGTAGATAAGACTGCTTTGATCGGAATTGATGCCTCACATCATAATCTGCACCAGCTTAAAACCAATTTCGCCCCTTTTGCTAAATTGATGTGCGCAGACGGTTATAATCCCATTTCCATAGAGGAAATCACTAAACAGTCACTTGATCCTTTGAATATCTTTGTGATCTCCAATGCCTTGCACAGTACTAATGTCGGTAATTGGAGCCGTCCCATTGCTAATGCGTTTTCTGAAAATGAAATAGATATGCTGGAATCTTGGGTGGAAAATGGCGGTAGTTTGCTTGTGATCGCAGACCATATGCCGTTTGCTGGAGCGGCAAATGAACTTGCTGAAAAGTTCGGATTTTCATATGAAGACGGCTTCGTTATGAAATCGGGAAGAAGCAGTTGGCCTCCTGAAACGTATTCTAAGAAAGCAGCTAATCTATTTGAAACACCTATTACTAAAGGTATTGATTCCATAGCAGCATTTACGGGTTCAGCCTTAATGGCACCTTCAGACGCAATAGTTATTGCTAAGTTTCCGACAACCCACCGCCTTTTAATTCCGGATGTGGCCTGGCAATTTGACGAAAGTACAGTTGTAAAGCCCACGGAAAAAGTAGTAATGGGAGCAATATTGAAATACGGAAAGGGGAAAGTGGCCTTTTTTACCGAAGCGGCTATGTTTACCGCTCAAATAGTTCAGGACGAGATTAAAGTAGGTTTCAATTCTCCTACAGCCCCTCAAAATGTTCAATTCGTTTTAAATACGATTCATTGGTTAGATAGTGGGTTGATAGTAGATAGAACTGATTATTCCGTAAAAGACTGACTACCGACTTTAATCTTTTTTTTTAAGTATCGAGTAATCCCCATTTTTAGATATTTTCCAATATAGTTAGTAAAACAACTATTTTTATACGAACTTTGTCAGCGAATTGAAGTTATACTTATAATAACTTATTAAAACAATGATACAAACTGACATTTGCATTATCGGAGCTGGACCAGTAGGTCAATTTGCAGTATTTGAAGCAGGATTATTGAAGTTGCGATGCCATTTAGTGGATGCGCTTCCACAAGTGGGAGGACAACTTTCTGAAATTTATCCGCAAAAACCAATTTATGATATTCCGGGATATCCGACTATCAAAGCACAAGAATTGGTGGATAATTTGACTGAGCAAATAAAGCCATTCAATCCGACCTATACTTTAGGTGAAAGATTAGATAAGGTAGAAAAAACTGCTACTGGTTTTAATTTAAGAACTTCGGATGGTACCGAAATAGAATGTAAAGTAGTTGTGATTGCTGGTGGATTAGGCTGTTTCGAACCTCGTAAGCCACCTATGAAAGAAATTGCTGACTTTGAGGGTAAAGGAGTTTCCTATATGGTGAAGGATCCTGAGCAGTTCAGAGATAAAAACGTGATATTGGCCGGTGGAGGTGATTCTGCATTGGATTGGACGATTGAACTTTCTAAAATCGCTAAGAAAATTACCTTGGTACATAGAAATGAGACTTTCCGTGGAGCACCAGATTCAGCTGATAAAGTATTTGAATTAGCCAAAGAAGGAAAAATCAACTTATTGTTGAAAAGTAATTTAGCTTCTCTGTCAGGAAATGGTAAATTAAATTCAGTAAAAGTTACAGGAGCTGATAAATCTGAAATAGAGTTGGACGCTGATTATTTAATTCCTTTGTTTGGCTTGAGTCCTAAATTGGGACCAATTGCCGATTGGGGATTAAGTATTCACAAAAATCAAATAGAGGTAAATACTACTGATTATTCAACTAATGTGCCTGGGATTTATGCGATAGGTGATATCAATACATATCCAGGTAAACTGAAATTGATTTTATGTGGTTTTCATGAAGCAGCATTGATGGCACAATCAGCTTTTAAACACATTTATCCTGAAAAGCATCTTAGTTTTAAATATACTACTGTAAACGGTATCGAATCTTTCTAATTACTTTATATTTGCGATTTGAAAAGTGAAATCTGCAAGCAATAAGTTATGAATGATATAAAAATAAAAGTACAAGATTATTCAGGTGATGTCCAAGAATTGGAGGCTCCAACCGATATGGGCTTGAGCCTTATGGAATTCTTAAAAGCAAATGAGTATCCAGTTTTGGCTACTTGTGGGGGAATGGCACTATGTGCTACTTGTCATGTGAAAGTGGAAGAAGGTTTTGACAGTTTAAATGAACCGGGGGATCAGGAAATGGATCAGCTGGATATATTACCTAATGCAGAGCACAATAGTCGATTAGCTTGCCAGATGAGATTGCATCCTGATATGGATGGGATGATGGTTCGCCTTGCTGCTGATGAAGAATAAAAAAGTTAAAATTTCTTAGAAAGTAAAAGAGCACTCTCATTATTGCGAGTGCTCTTTTTTGTTCCAGTAAGTTAAGCGATTCTAAACACTTTCATTTTTGTGCTTCCTAGTCTATCAATAGCCTAAAAGATCCTCGATCTGCTTCTCAACTTTCTCAGCATTTGGCAACATCGCTTTCTCCCATTCAACATTAAGTCCTATGGCAGGTAGATTTAAAGCTCCATAGGAGCGAACTGGTGCATCTAAATACTCGAAACATTCTTGGTTAAGTCTACCGGATAATGATTCCGCAAATGAATTCATCAGAGGCTCTTCCGTCAGCACCAATGCTCTGCCATGTTTCTCTGTTCTTTCTTTTACTAATCCCCAATCCAAAGGATTTAATGTTCTCAAATCGATGATCTCAACTTGGCCTTTAAATTTTTTAGAAGCTGCTTTTGCCCAATAAATCCCCATTCCGTAAGTAATAATGGTCATGCTTTCTCCATTATCAATTTTCTCTTGGTCTGCCTCTTGCTCAATTCTTGCTTTCCCTAATGGAATAATATAATCTTCATCCGGCTCATGATTTTTAGCACCATCTGTTCCTGGTACTTTAGACCAATACAAGCCTTTATGCTCCAACATTATTACTGGATTTGGATCATAGAAAGCAGCCTTCATTAGTCCTTTCATATCTGCTGCATTGGAGGGATAAACTACTTTTATTCCTCGGATAGTCAACAAAGTTGACTCAATTGAACCAGAGTGATAAGGACCACCACCTCCGTATGCTCCTATAGGTACCCTAATTAAAGATTGAATTGGAAATTTACCGTTTGACAAATAGCAGGACTTAGAAAGTTCTTCAACCAGTTGATTCATACCTGGCCAGATGTAATCGGCAAATTGAATTTCAACAATTGGTTTTGCTCCGACCGTTGACATACCAGCAGTGCTCCCAATAATATAAGCTTCTTGAATAGGCGTATTGAAAACACGCCCATCGCCATATTTCTTAGCTAAGTTAGCGGCCTCTCTGAAAACACCTCCTAGCGTACCTCCAACATCTTGTCCATAGAAAAGTGCTTCCGGATTATTTTGTAAAATATCGTCAACAGCATGCAATGCGGCATCTACCATTACGGATTTCTCAGCGCCTTTTGGCTTTCTTTGTCCTTTTTCTTCCGTTATAGGGGTTTCTGCAAATTCATGTAATTCTACTTCACTGGCATCAACATCTTCAGCATCCAAAGCTTTTTGGTATGCTTCATTGGCAGTCTTTATGGCTTCCTTTTCTAGTTTCTTTAACTCCTCTTCTGAGAAATCATGTTTTAACAGGAATTGATGAAACTTTGGGATCGGGTCTCCCATTGAGTGAAGCTCTAGATCGTCTTCACTTCTGTACCATTCTTTTCTTACCCCTGAGGTATGATGACCTAAAAGTGGACAATTAGCATGTAGCAAAACAGGACCCTTACGATTTCTAACATGCTTTATAGCATCTCCCATTTTATTATAAGAATCTTCAAAATCAGTTCCATTGGCTTGCATTCTTTTCAAACCTTTAAATCCTGCTGCGTATTCATAAGCATCCATTGCACGCATTTCCTTTCCTGTAGCAGAAATTCCCCAGTCATTATCTTGTATCAAGTAAATGATCGGTAGATTTTTCAATACAGCCATTTGGAATGCTTCTGCCACTTCTCCTTCAGTAACAGACCCGTCACCAAGTGAACATACTACGACAGGTTTTTCTCCTTCACTTCCTAATCCATGCTCTTCTTTAAATATTAATCCATGAGCCATTCCTGTTGCAGGAATCACCTGCATGCCTGTTGCAGAACTTTGGTGCGGAATGGTCGGCATTCCTTCTCTTTTTAAGGAAGGGTGATTGTAGTATGAACGACCCCCAGAGAAAGGGTCATCTTTTTTAGCCATTAATTGGAGCATTAGTTCGTAAGGCTCCATACCAATTCCTAATAATATACTTTCATCTCGATAATAAGGCGCTAAATAATCGATGGGCTTTAATTGCATAGAAGCGGCCAACTGTATAGCTTCATGCCCGCGAGAAGTACTATGCACATATTTTGAGGCAATGGCTTTATTTTCATCGTAAATTTCAGCCATTCTTTTGGCAGTATGCATTAAGCGATATGCCTTTTCTAAAATTTCGTTTGATATATTGGTTTTCTTAGCCGTCTTAACACTCATACTCTAAATCTATTTTCGTTTCCTGAAGTCAAAAATACGGAATTCTTTGTTTTTCCTACCGATTGTTAGGCAGTTATTTTGATATACGGTTGTCATTTGATTTTAGGTACTATTTTTCCAAGCTATTTCCATTTTAGCTACTGAATTGTTGGTTTTTTCTTTTAGACTATCTATTTTCAGATCGTGTTTGTGTTTGTATGCATTTCAAAAAGTGAATGCATTTTATGGGTGTATGGATATCGGTCTTTTCTACTTGAAATTATATAGAACCTTTTCCATTTTAAAAATTCGGGCTTGAACCGAGCTGGAATTGCTTTGCCTTTACCATAATTGGTAGTAGCACAGACGCATTATGTTTCACTATCAACAAACTAATTATGCGTTATCGTTTACTATTATGTATTCTGCTATTACCACTTTTCAATTTGCATGCACAAGTCAATAAATTAGTTCGTCATAAAGTACAACTCGGTATTAGTTCGGGTGCGGACAATTCCCAACATAGCCACTATATTTTATCTAATCTTTCTTTACATCTGCTTTCTGGTTATACGGGAGCCATTCAAGGATTTCAGATTAGTGGGATTAGTAATCGTTCATTTTTATACACCAACGGAATGCAACTTTCCGCATTTTCAAATGTTACTGGAAATTTAGCTTTCAGATCCAAAAAGCAAGTTGATTTTGAGTTTCGAGGTGCTCAAATAGGAACTTTAATCAATAAAGTGGAAGGTGACGGGAAGGGAATTCAAATGGGTGCTTTCAACAGAGTGAGTAAAACTTTTGAAGGGGTTCAGCTTGGGATGTTTAATGCCATTCAACGTGGCGCATTAGGTTTGCAAATCGGGGGGATTTTGAATTATGCACCTAAAAGGAATTCTATGGCTCAAATTGGTTTGTTTAATTATTCATTTGATGCTGGTCTGATGTATGAAAAAGGATTCTTTTTTATGCGTGACCACTTCCAATTAGGCTTAATGAATATTACTAATGGCAATAATGGCTGGCAAATCGGATTGATTAATTTAAGTAAAGATAATAAAGGTATTCCGGTTGGGTTGATTAATACTAATACTAGTCATGGAGAAGGAAATTTGGCAGCCAATGAGATCATGAATACTTATTTAACCATTTCCAATGGCAGTAAATATTTGCTCAATCGATTGATAGTAGGTTACAATTATAGTTGGAATAAAAACATTAATTGGACAACGGGTTATGGTTTGGAATTGAAGTATTATAAAAATAAAAATTACAATTCAGTTTCTCTATCCCATGACTTATTGTATTTGATGCAAAGAGGGGAGAAATGGACCCAAGGTTTGCCCAGCAGCAGGATTTCTTTGAATTTCAGTTATGATCTATTTAAAAAATACGCACCTCCTTTATTAGTAGGAGTGTCCTACAATATTGGCTATTTCTCCAATGAAGAAGCACAGTTGGATTTGCCTTTAATAATGAAAGCAACTGAAAACCGCACACACTGGATTGGCTTTGATTTTGGGTTTAAGCTTTAGATGAAATTTTAAGTCACAAATATATATTTGTTTATATTAAGTAAAGTACGTGACGTACTTTACTTAATAAATCAATACACTAAACAAGTTAGAATTATCAAATCAGTTTTTTACATTTTTAGCCAATTGATTCTCTGTCACTTATATATTTTTTAAATATTAGAACCGTTTTTCTGGTTGACAATACCAATAATTTTTTAAATTGATTCTAAAATCATATCAACTTTACTATATATGGCGAAGGCGAAGAAAGAAGAAAAAGTATTTGTACTCGATACCTCAGTTATTATTTATTCCCATGACTCCATCATGAACTTTGCAGAGCATGATGTGGCTATACCTATTACAGTTTTAGAGGAACTCGATCAGTTCAAAAAAGGAAATGATACGAAGAATTTTGAAGCCCGTGAGTTCATCAGAATGATAGATAAATTGGCTGATGGCCGATCTTTGAGTGAATGGATTCCATTGAATGGGAAGACGAAAGGTGTATTTAAAGTCTTGATGCCAAGCAAAGAAGCTGTGGAATCAGATCAAATATTTTTAGAAGATATACCCGATCACAAAATCTTAGGAAGTGCCGTACAGCTGCAAAAGGAGTTAAAAGATAAAACGGTTATTTTGGTCACGAAGGATATTAATCTGCGGTTGAAGGCCAAAAGCTGTGGATTACGCTCAGAAGATTATCAGACAGGTAAGGTGAAAAATGTGAGTGATTTACATTCAGGGAAATTGCAGTTGGAGACTGTTACCACCGAGACTATCAATAAGCTTTATGATACTTATCATTGTGAGGTATCAGACATTATGGGCAAGAAGAAACCCATGAACAATACTTTTTATATTTTGAAAAGTAATAAGAATTCAGCCCTGGGTTATTACAATGCATTGACTAATCAAATAGATAAGGTTGATAAAAAGTCGGCTTATGGCATTATGCCTAAAAATGCAGAACAGGCCTTTGCTATTCATGCCTTGCTTAATCCGGAAATAAAATTAATGACCTTGCAAGGAGTGGCGGGTACTGGTAAAACCTTGATTGCATTAGCTTCTGCTTTGGAACAACGCAAAGATTTTAAACAGATATTTTTAGCAAGACCTATTGTGCCGTTATCAAATAAAGATATAGGCTATCTTCCTGGAGACATAAAATCCAAATTGAACCCTTATATGGAACCGCTTTGGGATAACCTTAAATATATTCAACATCAATTTCAGGAGCATGAACGAGAGTTTTTGAATATTACGGACATGGTCAATAAGGAGAAATTAACTATTCAGCCCTTGGCTTATATCAGGGGAAGAAGTTTATCTAATATTTATTTTATTGTTGATGAAGCACAGAACTTAACACCTCATGAGGTGAAAACCATTATTACAAGGGCAGGAGAGAATACAAAAATCGTATTTACTGGTGATGTTAATCAAATTGATACGCCTTACTTAGATTCCCAATCCAATGGACTTAGCTATTTGATAGATAGGGTAAAAGGACATGAACTGTATGCACATGTCACGCTCGAAAAAGGGGAGCGTTCAGAATTGGCCAATTTGGCTAATGATGTGTTGTAGATTGATATTAGACCAACAAATATGGGATAATTAGATTTTCAATTTGTAAGCAATTCCCCATTGATTATGAGTGAAAAGTTCAAAAACACCTATAGAACAGCATCTGCCCGAAGGCAAAAATGGGATTACAGATGGGATGCCAGTTATTTCGTTACAATTTGTACAAAAGATCGGCATCATTTTTTTGGTGAAATAATCGATGGAAAAATGCAATTGTCTCATCAGGGCATTTTGGCAAATGTATTCTGGCATGAAATTCCCCACCACGCAATATCAGTGCATTTAGATGAGTTTGTGGTAATGCCAAATCATATCCATGGAATATTGGTTTTGCAAAATGGTTTTCCGCCACCTGTCTATTTTGAGGTTTTTGATTTTAATTCATTATGGAATGATGGTGCTGATAACGGTAGAACAGGGTACGGTAGAGACAATGCATGCATTGTCTCTACACCCACGGAAATGAATAATCCAGAAATATTGACGGGCAAAACCAGGTTCCAAAACCCTGGGAAAAATTCTATCTCATCCATTATTGGTTCCTACAAATCTGCTGTTACAAAACATGCTAATCGTTTAAATTTGGAAAATGGCTGGCAAACCCGATTCCATGACCATATCATCAGAACAAAAGAAGAATATTATAGGATCAAAAAATATATCCGCAATAATACTAAAAATTGGGAGGAGGATAGATTTTTTGAGAATTAGTGCATAAAAAATAAAACTACACGGATGTTATTTAACCATCTCCAATTTTTTCACAATAAGATTTTTCAATGAACCTAAATCCTGCTGATCCAGTGTTTCGGCAGGTATCCAGTTTTGAATTTTATTCCCTTCTTTTATGAAAATAGCAGGGAGATTATCTTTAATTCCGTATTGTTCCAACCATTCATCCTTGTGTAAAAAGGTTAGCGGGATATCCAAAGTCTTTTTAAATTCAGCCCATTCTTCCCTGATTTTGAAAGTCCCGTAGGTGATGTCACATAAGCTGCAGGGATAAGTTTTGGGAGAGAATATTTTGTGCATGATGTCCATGTAGCCATTCCATTTTCCTGAATTAGCATTGTAAACAAATATTAGTTCCATACTTTTAATTACGAATTATGAATTTTTTGATTATGAATATGGCTAGCGTTTCAAGAGAAAGAGACCTGTCAGCTTTTCAAAACCTGACAGGTCTAGATTTCGAATTATTAATTGCCCAATGATTAATTACTAATTAATCACGTTCCCACCATCCTTTGCTGTTGATATCATCACCACCAATTCTTTGGACTGCTTCTTGATAATTTTCAGTATTTGTGGCTTGCTCTGATTCCGGGTATAAATACCGAACAGGATATCTTCCTTCATTAACTGCGTCTGGTCCGGCCTGTAAAGAAGGTATGCCAGTTCTTCTGATGTTGAACCATGCTTCGTGCCCAATATTGATGAGACTCAACCATTTTTGGGTCATTATTTTGGTGATGTTATCAGTACCGTTCAATTCAACTGCATCCCTTGAGAAGTAGTCTTCTGGGACATCAACACCATAATATTCGAAACTTGCTCTTACTCCATTTTCATAGTACTGCTGAACATTTCCAGCAATATAATTTCTTTCAACTGCTTCAGCCAAAGCAAATTGTACTTCTGCATACTGCATGAATTGTGCGTCTGCTCCGTCAGGAACATCCCTAAAAATTGATCCTACAACAGATAAATCATTGACTCCTAGTCCAAGTTGTTGCACTCGCTCATTAGTTTGACCATTTTGGATGCCTCGATAGTAAACAGAGTCATTAGCTAAACCGGCAGCTACTGGCTGATATAGTACTGCAATCCTTGGATCATCCCAAAGGCTAAGGACAGAATCAGCTGTCTTGCTCATCACATGCTCTACTAACCCACCTACAGAAGAAAGAAAAAATGGAAACTGGTTCGGAGCGGATGCCAAATACGGCAATACGGCATTATCTGCATTGGATTCCATCAATTTACCAGAGTTGGCTAAAGAAGATAATTCAGAGAAGTCATTCAATCTCTTACTTATCCTCATTAGGTACCTTACTCGAAGCGAATTTGCGAACCTTACCCATTTATCCAAGTCGTTATTGAACATTACATCACCGTTTATGAGCTGATTTGTGCTCTCTAACGTATTCGCTGACCTTGTCAATACTGCTAAAATACCGGTTTCAGGATCCGTATAAATACTTTCCTGAGTATCATATTTTGGTTTGTCAATTCCTTCCTCTAATCTTCCTGCCTCGGTATAAGGGACATCATTCCAAATATCGGTCATTTGGGTGAACAGGAAACACCTCATAATATCTCCTACTGCTGCGTATGCTTCATTTGAGGTAGGAGATGCCTTCATTGAGTTGATGTCGGTCAGCAACCCATTTACCACAGCCCAATAGGTTGAATTAGAACCAATGATGTATCTGTCTAAAAATCCAAAGTCGATCGCTGCAACATGTTGAGAAAAGTAATTTGACTGATCAAAACCTTGATAGTAGGTATTCTGATCACTAGAAACTGAAATAATATTAGTGAGTAAAAATTGAGGCTCCACATTTTCCGGGGAATTGGGATTTTCATTGATTTCCTCAAAGTTATCTGTGCAGGCCGTAATCAACAGAGCGGCTAGCAGTAAGGTGAATGTATAGTTGAATATTTTCATTTTTTACTTCTTAAAATTTTGTTTTAATGCTGAAACCGAAACTTCTTGTGGAGGGTAATGACATATCATCTACACCCTGTACTATGTTTCTGCCTTGTAGAGCATTTAATTCGGGATCAACATGAGGGTTTTCCGTGAACAGTAAGAGATTGCTGCCGATGAATCCAAATTTGACGCTCTGGAAACCGATTCTTTGGCTCAGCTGCTTACTTAAACTATAATAAAGACCTACTTGCCTCAATTTAATATAAGAAGCATCATAAATAGAGCTTTCTTCGTTTCCTCTTGAGTAAATGGCGTTATAGTAAGAAATTGCTGAAACACTGGTGGTGTTCTCGACATAGTTAGGGTTTTCTTCGGTTCCAATGTTGACTATTCCATCTCCAATAATTCCATTTTCTCGACCTGCTAAAGTTTCTTTCAAAACTCCAGAAGTATTACCTAAAGACCTTGTCCTTGAAGCGATAATACCTCCATATCTGAAGTCAAACAGGACATTCATGATTATATTCTTATAGGAGAACTCATTGCTGAGACCTACAGAGAAATCAGGGTTGTAATTGCCTAACAGTCGTAATGTCCCGTCTGTAATAGGAGCTCCATTGCTGTCATATACAGTTCTGCCGTTTACCTTTTTGAAACCAGTCCCGTACATATCGCCAACTAGACCATTTTCTTTGGCTATATAGAATAAAGAATTGGAGCCGCCTGCACCACCAAAGAAATCAGCATTACCTGTTACAAATTGATCTACCCCTTCAGGTAATTCTAGTACTCGACTTCTGTAAGCGGAATAATTAGCCGCTACTTTCCATTGAAAGTTGTTTTGCTTGACGGCTAATCCTGTGATTGATGCTTCAAGTCCTCTAGTTTGTACTTTTCCACCGTTTTCCAGTTTATTGGCAAAACCAGTAGTTAAGGAAATAGGCCGAGCAATGATTTGGTCGGTACTAGTGTTTTGGTAAACGGTAATATCTGTTTGAATCCTATCTTTAAGAAGCCAAATTTCTGCTCCTGTTTCGTAGGCGGTCAGTCTTTCTGGCCTCAAATTCAGATTTTTTAAAGTGCTTTGGTTAGTTACCTTAAGCTTATCACCATAGTTCTGGTTGAAAGCAAAAGTATTCAGCAGTTGATATGGATCCGTGTCATTACCTACGCTGGCTGCACTGGCTCTCAGTTTCACAAAAGTGAAAAGCTGTGGTAGTTCTACCATATTGGATAATACATAACTTAAGCCGCTTGAATAGTAAGCAAAAGAATTGTTGTCTATGGGTAGCGTGCTGCTCCAGTCATTACGTACGGTAACGTCAAGATAGAGGGCATTTCTAAAATTGATATTTCCTGTGCCATAAATACTATTGATACGCTTTTCAAATAATTCATTATTCCCTGTTAAGGGTGCATTAGAATTGGCTAATGTATAAATATTTGGTAGCGCTAGTTGAGAAGCTTCAGTAAATTTGTAGGTGACGGTCTGATCGAAGCGATTTGCTCCTACCGAAAGATCATAAGTGAAATTTTCATTTATTCGATCGGAATAAGACAGTAGGAAATCTGTATTCATTTCTTTGTAAAACACCTGATCTTCACGATAACTACCCGTAGGATTGGCGTTGGTGCTTAGTGCTCTTCGAAATGCCCTGTTGTCATTGTAGATGTCAGTACCGCTTCTTACCGTAAAACGTAATTTCTCACTGAAATCATAATTTACGGAGGCATTTCCTAATACTCGATGCTTGTCAAAACTATTCGTGTTTTCAAATAAGGTGAAGTAAGGATTATTGACCCAAGCGTAATTGTAGTTGAACTGCTCTAAACCTTCCTGACCGGCCTGCCAATAATTTTTGAGCGGCTCAAAGTTTGTTTGTCTTTGTGTCCAGTTAAAGCCATACATTACATTTTCGTAGCCATAACCTAAGTTAGGGCGGTTTTTACTTCTTGTATTGATGTAATTAACATATGTATTTACACTTAATTGGTCAGTTAATTGTTGGTCTAAACTGATCGCCAGACCGTCTCTGTTTAAATCAGTATTAGGTAGTATACCCTCATTTCGCAAGTTGCTGTAAGCCAGCCGTATATTTCCTTTGTCACTAGCTGAATTTACTGCAATATTATTTTGAGATGTGATGCCTGTCTCAAAGAAATTCCTGATATTATTGGGTCTAGATACCCATTCAGTTGGTCTGATTTCTGTCAAGCTACCATCTGCTCTAGTCCTAGCTATTACATCTCCACCCCTTACAGGGTTTCCGTTGATATCAGTAGAAGGTCCATCAAATTGCGCTATGAAATCACCTTGATCTAATTTTGGACCGTAGCTGAAAATGCCAGCTGTTCCATCCAGGGCACCAAGACCTGTATCAAAAGCGAAATCACCAATTCCACCACCATATTCATTTTGATAATCAGGTAATGTTAAGAGTGTTTCAAATGTAAGTGAACTGCTCGTGCTAATTCCTAAACCTTGTTGAGCCTTTCCTCTTTTAGTCGTGATTAAAACAACACCATTTGCCGCTCTGGAACCATAAAGGGCAGCAGATCCTGCTCCCTTTAAAATAAATATTGAAGCAATATTTTCTGGATCAATTTCAGCACCACCATTTCCCCAGTCCACTTCTTGTAATGATCCGTTGTTTACTAAATCGCTGGTGATTTGTTCGTTACTGATAGGTACGCCATCAACCACAAATAATGGTTGATTAGTGCCAGTTAAAGAATTTTCACCTCTGATTATAATTCTGGAAGAGGACCCCACTCCTGAGGAACCATTGGTAATTTGGACACCAGAAACTTGACCTGCCATACTGTTAACAAGATTTGTCATGGGTACATCTGTTAGCTGCTTGCTGTCTATTTTTCCTATTGATGAGGCTAAAGACTGCTTCTCTCTTTCAATCCCTAATGCAGTTACAACCACTTCATCGAGCTGCTCCAGATCTTCAGTCAACATGATGTTAGCAGGGATATTTCCATTTCGAATATCTATCTGCAAATCCTCAAAGCCTAAGAATTGAATGTTCAGTAAGAAGTTCTCAGACGGTGTTTTCAGTTGAAAACTACCATCTTTTAAAGTGACTGCAAATCTTTCAGTACCCATTTCATTTACAACTGCCCCGGGAATAGGCTCTCCTCTTGAGTCGATGACTACAGAAGAATAAGTATTGCTATTTTGAGCAGATAGATGGAAACTCAGCAAATAGCATAAGATTAGTATTAATTTCTTCATTGTATAGTGTTTGGTTTTTAATATTTAGTCAGCATCATGACGCCTCTTTCCACTAGTGCTTTCCTTTCTTCCAGTGTTTGACTGATCGGTAGTTGAGCTAATCCTAAGATTCTTCGCATCATTTCCACAGCCATGAATTTCATCATTAATACATCATCGAAGGGCGCTTTTTCTTTGTAGAAATCCATTGCTTTCTGGATAATAGGGTAGGGTTGTTTTGCCAAATATAAATGTGCCATACATACTCCTATTTCAAATTCCTTAGGACCAAAAAAGCAAAATTCAGGATCGATGATTTTTAAGCCTGATTTGGTATTGAGCCAGCTTCCCGGAAAGTAGTCTCCATGTAGTAAGTGCTTGCCATCAGATAAATACAGATCACCAAGCTGCTTGAGTGCTAAATGAAGTGCTTCATTACGAATTATACTTTGTTTCACAGCTTCCAATCCTGGCATAACATCATCCAAATTCATCCCGTTATCTTTCATAAAAGGGAATTTGAAGATATGCTCATGATTAAGCTGCCGCATTTCCTTATTCTGAATGGTTTTCGAGCTACTGTCAGTTGTAAAATGGGTGTGTAAATCGGCTATGAAGTGCATGATTTCTTTGAGCTCGGTTTCAGATAAGTTCTTACCCTCCTGATATAAAAAAGAGTAATCACTACTCTCGCCCAGATCTTCCATCAGGATGATATGGTTTTCTTCATCGACCGCTATAATTTCAGGAGTTCTACGACTTAAATCGGGGTTCTTTCTAATAATTTCATAGAATTCAGATTCTCTTAGAACCCGTTCTGCTGGAGCGGGTACTTGTGGAAACTTTTCAACAAAATCACGACTTTGTTTTATGATGAAAGAGTGGTCATTTGAAGTTCTACATCTTAAGGTAAAGTTCATATTCCCTTCACCAGGCTTTTCAACTGAAGCTACTTTTTCATTTTCTTCTAACCATTTTTTATCGCTTAAATAACTATCGATGGTTTCTAATTGATTGTCAAGTTTAATCATAGTGCTAGCTTTTTTTGGTTAAAGAATCCATTAATTTTTCATGATAGTCTGATACCACATCATGGCAGTATTTTACAGGAAATGATCCCTCACTACGACACAGCAGGTAGTTCTTGAATACTAACTTGTCATTGTCCTTTACTGTATCGTCTGGATGAATTTCTAATTGTGCTTTTAGGTCTTCACTGATAATATCTTCGGGTGATATGATGTAGTGGCTCGCCAAAACATCAAAAGGATTAAAACCACTAGCGCCTTGATTGATCCATTGTGCTAACCATGGCTGAGAATGCTCTGCTAGCCATTTATTTCCGGCCTCGCCATTATCTAGTTTTTTTAGATCATCTGATCCAATCCATACTTTGCTTGAAATTTCGAAAGGACATAAAGTGACAGGGACACCTGCTTCAAACATGATGTTAAAAGCTTGATTATCTAAATCGAAATTTAAATCCCTTGCATGATTTCCTTGATTGCCAATTTTGAAATAATCAGTTGGTTTTCTTCTTCCAGCCACTAGAACTACTTCTTTAATTTGGTTTTTCAATTCAGGATATTGCAAAAGTAATATTCCCACATTGGTAGCTGGACCGATAGCTAAAATGGTCAATTGAGTTTCTTTCAAGGCTGTTGCCAAAGCTTCCACAGCATCATTGGTTTCTACCTTGCTAAGATCAATTGCTGTCCCAGCTCCTTTGTAAACAGGGATTTCATTCTTAGCAAATTCTTTACTCATTTGCTGACAAAGTCTGTAGGCGTCATCAATTAGAGTATTTCCAAATACTGCACTTATCCCCTTTATATGGATATTTTCAGCTTTAAATAATTGTAACAGTGCGTATCCGTCATCCACATCGCAATATCCTTCTCTGATGTGTCTTTTCATGCCTACAGAGAGGTCGGTATCAATCCAAATATTTTTCGTTTCCATATATTTTTGATTTAAATTATGTCTTGTTCTTTTGGGATTAGATTTTCCCAAAAGCCGATTTCATTTTGCACACCAGTTGAAGGGTCTGCTATAAATTCTTCTTTATTTTTATATAATTTGAGTTTTCCACTTTGCATAAAGGCAATTTCATCCCCCATTAGTATAGCTTCTTTCAAATCGTGGGTGACAAAAAGTGAGGTGATCTTAAATTTATGTGCTATGTCTTTAAATAATTGTTGCATTCTTTGCCGAGTGCCGGCATCTAGGCTACCAAAAGGCTCATCTAATAGAAGCAAAGCAGGGTTGATGATGATGGCTCTTCCAAAGGAAACCCTTTGTCTTTGCCCCCCTGAAAGCTGATGAGGCATTTTTTGGCCATGATTTTCCAATTCCAAAAGCTCCAGCATTTCCTTGACCTTGCTTTGAATATGCTCTTCTTTTTGTTTTTTTATTCGAAGACCAAATGCAATATTTTCGAATACATTTAAGTGTGGGAAAAGTAAATCTTCTTGGTAGAGGTAAACGATATTTCTCTTCTCAGCTTCCAATTCGCTGATATCATTCCCATCCAAAATTATATTACCACTGTCTGCCTTAAGCAAGCCACCAATTATTTTAAGCATGCTGGTTTTTCCACAACCAGATTTACCCAAAATGCTTAAGGTTTTTTGCGGAGCTAGCGAAAAATTCAGATCCTTTACGATCTGCTCTTTGCCAAAGCTTTTATTAATATGTTGAATTTCTAAAAACATCAGGTCAGTTTATTAAATACATATTTCTTGTTGATATACATCAGAACTAATGGCGGTAAAATCAATAAGCAGCAGCTTAAAGCACCATAGAAGTAGTTGGCCTCGCGGATGAATAAAAATACTTTGATGGTGAGGGTTTGCACTTTGCCAACTCCAATTACAGATGTTAAACCATATTCAAACCAAGAAATCAGGAATGTTTGAAAGAAGCAGACCAAGAGCATTCCTTTGGCCAATGGAAATAAAACTTTCGTGAAACTATACAGTCTATTTCCACCTAGTGTCGAGACTAAATCTTCCATATTTTTTGTTTTTTGCCCCCAAAAACTATTAAAGAAAATCAGTGCATAAGGAAAGCTAATCATGAATTGAGCTACAATCACGCCCGTCATTTGACCGAAAATCCCAAGCTTGAGGAAGAAATAACTTAAGCATGCCCCAAAAACAACAGGGGAGATAATGTAAGGGAAATAGCTTAATAAGGTGAAGGTGTTCTTTCTAGGATGATAGGCAATATTCCGGCTGATAATAAAACCACTAAGAGTGGCAGTAAATCCTACGGAAACAGAAATGATGATAGATTGTAGAAAGCTCCACAATAAGCCTGTTTCTGAAATCAATAAGGCCTTCCAGTTTTTTAACCCGAAATACTCAGGCATAACATTTGGGAATGACCATTCTGCAGAAAGAGACAGCCAAAGTAGATACACAAAGGGAAACAGTATCAGCAATACCATGATCGATAAGAAGAAAGGCTTTAAACTAATACGCATTGTTTCTCAGTTTTTTTCGTGAAAAAATGAATATAGTCGCTGACATAATGACTACTGTGTAGACCACCGCCATTACATAACCTTCTGAGGTTTTAGTAAGGTCAAATTGTTTTAATTCTCGTAAAATCAGCACCGATAGCATTTGAGGAGATTCTTGACCTAAAATTAGCGGTACTTCATAAGCGCCTAATAAGAAAATGAAGTACAGCACAATTAAAACCCAAGACTTTTTGAGCATAATCGGTAAGCTCACTTTGAGTGCTATTTGTTTTTTGTTTGCTCCCAGTGCTCTGGATAATTGGCTTAGCTCTTCTATTCTTTCATCTTTATATATATTTAAATAAAGCAGAATGAAGAAAGGAGTTAGCAGACTAATGAAAGTAATGATGATGCCAATGGCCCAATTATCATTCACTAAATCAGGAAATTGCTGTGCTGTTTCAATCCAATTGAGCTGATAGCTTAATCTTGCAAAAAATCCTGATTGAGCGAATAATTGATAAGTAAAAAATGCGGAAACGATACCGGGAACTGCCAAGGGCATATAAATAATAAAAGATAAGTACTTATTATTGAAGCCTTCTTTGAATTTCAAAACTACCCATAGTGCCAAACTAACGGATAGAAATACACCTACTGCAGCAATAATTCCACTGTATAAAAAGGAGGTTCCTAGAGTGCCTGATGTAAAAACCTCTTTCCAAAACGATAAAGTAAAGCCTTCATTAACTACCCCAATGATCCCGAAAGAATAGAGCAAAGCATAGCCAAATGCGAGCGTAAATGGTAGTACAGCAAATACCACGAATAGCACAAAACCGATATGTTTTCCCTTATTTTTCAATCACGTAGGTTCTAAAATCTTCGTAAATATTAAGCATATACTCTGGAGCTGGCTCTTTTATAGCATTCTCAGATAATTCGTCCAAAGAAGGGCCGTATTGCCTTGCAGTAATTTTTTCAAATTTGTCTTTGTACTCGGTAGGAAGCTTTGAAATATCCAATACTGGATTGGCATTCATACCTGAAGGTTCCGCTCTCTTCAATTGAGCTTCGGGTGAAATCAGGAAATTAATGACTTGCATAGCCCCCGCTTTATTGGTCGCGTTATAGGTGATCCCTAAATAATTAGAGTTTAGGATAGTTCCGTTTTTCCAGGCATAACCTTTTGTACTTTCTGGAAATAATCCTTGTAAAACTTTTTCTTCAATTCCACCTTCACTGAATCCATAAGTGAGCAGTATTTCTCCAGATGAAAACATCTGATCCATTTTGCTGTGTTCTTTGGGAAATGTCTGTCCTTCTTTCCAGAAGTATTTTCGATTTCGATTGATGTATTCCCAAAGTTGAGTGGAAAGCGTATCATATTTCTGTTGATCAAATTCACCATCCAATCCATCAGGACTGCCGCTCAATTCGGCCATATAGCATTTTAACAAGGTCATGCCTGAGAAATCATTGGATATAGTGAAAGTGCCAGGATTTACTTTTACAAATGTTTCTAGTTCAGCAAGTGTCTTAGGTGGGGCAGGGGTTTTAATAGAATCATAAACAAAAGCAAATTGATTGATCCCCCATGGGCATTCCATCCCGTTTATTTCTTGCTGAAAATCTATCCCGATAAATGGATTATTAAAGTCAATATATTGTGAATTAGGAAGTTTCTCTGTGAATGGACCCCAAAGTCCTTCTATTTTTCTAAGTTGAAAGAATGTTTCTCCATTAATCCAAACCATATCTACTTGTCCCTTTTCAGAACCCGCTTGCTTTTCACCCATCATCAATTGCACGATTTCCGGCCCTTGACCGCTGCTAATATTCAGTGTGATGTTGTGCTTTTCTTTTAAAGTAGGTTTTACATAATTGTTGATATAATCATTGACGATCGGGCTTCCTTGCCACATCATAAAATTGACAGTGGTACCATTGGCCTGTTGTTCTATTTCTTGCCACGAAGCTTGCTTCCAGTTTCTGGATTCTTTAGGGTTTTCACAACTCATCAAAAATAGGGTAATAGCAAACAGCAAAAAGAATAAAAATCTTTGCATCATAATTTTGTATCGTGTTTTAATAATTAATAGGAACAAGCAAACTCGTGAGTTGTGGATCTTTCATTCTCCAAGAGATGCTATAAAAAGAAGCGGTAAATTTATGTTATTGGGGGTGCTCGTAAAGGGGAGTCTTTGAAAATATAAAAGTTGTGCGATTTTATTTGAAATTCAATTGCTATTCCTTTAAATCCTTGAAGCAGTTGAGCAATTAATTTCAAGAACGACTTTGTAAATGATTTCTGCCTGGATAAGAATCGGATATCGTGAAAAGAATTGATATCTCTATATTGGTTTAATTCTACTAGTTCGGTCGTTTCTTCACAGAGTTGCGAAAGCTCCTCATAAAGTGTATTTTTTTGCCAATTTAGTTTTTCAAATTGTGACTTATCGAAAGATTTTTTCTGAATAGCTATCAAATAAGCGCCCCCTCTTGTATCTGGGCCTAAAGCTGATTTGCCACTTTGGAGAGATTGAGATAATTCAATCCAATTAATGTTTTGTAGGTCAGGACAATCATTACCAACGGAAATTACTTGTTCATAGCCCAAATCAAACATTGCCTGATAGGCATTTGCAATTCTTTCTCCAAAGGAATTCCCTATTTGCTTTGCTTCGTTGAAATGATAAACAGGAATTCCAGATGATTGAATAGCAGTACTAGCCCTCGTAATCAGCATTTCAGCAAGCATTTGATTTTTGGATTGCTCCTTAAACCATGATTTTTGCTTTGCCTCCTCGGCTTTATTTCGGCTGAAGAAAATGAGCGCTATGTTGTTCTGCTTTTTCAAATTGTAGCAATGATAAATCCAAAGTTATAAATGTATTGTCAAACTAACGACTTTTAAGACAATAGCGGATTTACAAATTGTCAATTTTATCAAATAACTTGAAATAATTACAATTGTTTTAGTTTTTGAATGCTCAATCCAATGTTGATTATCTGTTCAATTGTTTGACTTTATTTCAAATGAAAATCTAAATAGAAATACGAGGTTATTGAATTTCCATTCTATTGGGAAGTTATTTAAAATTGTTTACGAATGTTTCGTATTTGTTTAATAATTGTAGAAGTTTCCGAATAAAATACTTCACAAAAAGGATTATTTTTCCACATTTGTCGATTTATTTGTTAATTTCTATGAGTACTTATGAATTACTTCTAATTTTATGAACGAAACATTAGATTTGCTCGTTTAGCAAGTCAATTATTGAATTAACTATGCAAGAAGTATCAGCAACAAAAATCACTGACAACAACTTTTTCCCAACACTGAAAAAGAAGGTTGACGCCTATTTCAAACAAAACGATTTGAAAACCTGGGGTAACAGCAAACTTTATACTAAAGCCACTATTTTATTGGTTTCTTTTGCTACCCTTTACAGCTTAATTGTATTTGTAAGCATGCCAGTATGGCTTTCTATTACATTGTGTGCAATATTTGGTTTGAATTTAGCCGCAATTGGTTTCAATGTTATGCACGATGGAGCTCATGGTAGTTTCTCTAATAATAAGCATGTAAATTATATGATGGGACTTACCTTAAACTTAATGGGGGGCGTAGTTTTCATTTGGAAAAATAAACACAATAAGAATCACCACTCTTTCACTAATATCGAAGGAATGGATGATGATATTAATATTGGTCCTTTTATTAGAGTATCAACCCATCAAAAGAAAAGATGGTATCATAAATTTCAACATGTTTATGCATATCCTCTTTATGCTACTTCGTACGCATTTTGGGTTTTCTTTCAAGACTTTAAGAAGTATTTCACAAGAAAAGTTGCCAATACAGAATTAGCAAAAATGAGTGCAAAAGAGCATATCATCTTTTGGGCTACAAAATTAGCGTATATCACAACATTCTTTGTACTGCCAATCTTAATGAAAGGAGTTTTAGCAACTGTACTTGGATATCTAATCGTATCAGTTGTAACTGGCTGGACTATTGGGGTGGTATTTCAATTAGCTCACGTAGTTGAATCTACTGATTTCCATGATGCACCTGTTGAAGGAGAAAAAATCATTCCTACAGAATGGGCTATTCATCAAATCAGAACTACTGCTAATTTCGGAACAAAAAGTAAAGTTTTAAATTGGTATACAGGCGGTTTGAATTTCCAAGTTGAACACCACTTATTCCCAAGAATTAGCCATGTGCACTACCCGGCAATCAATAAGTTAGTGAAAGAAACTTGTGAGCAATTCAATATTGCTTATAATGAATTTCCATCCATGATGGCCGCTATGGGGTCGCATACAAGGCACTTAAAATTAATTGGGCAAACTGCTTAATTATTAAAAAGCATTAAATTAAAAGCAACAGACCGGAAGGTTTGTTGCTTTTTTTGTTTTAGGAATAAAAACTATTCCGTTTAGTAGTCGTATCTAGTCAAAAATCTTAAACTATGAAAAAATTAACATTCACATTGTCTCTTTTAGTCGTATCGGCTTTTTTGTTTTTTCAATTCACCCCAAAGAATGACAACAGTCAATTTCTTAAAACTAATTTAAGGATTGTAATTCAAGATGATTTAGGGAATATTCAAGAAGGTGCAACAGTGACACTTTATGGAAATAATGACGATTACAGAAAGAGTGAAAATCCTGTAGCAGAGTCTCAAGTTACCGACAAGAAGGGAAGGGTCACTTTCAAAGATTTAGAGCCAAAAGTTTATCATATCCATGCTGAAAAAGGCAAAATGAATAATAATAATTTAGGAGTTCAAACAGACACCCTGGAAGGCGGTAAGTTAAATAAAGTGGCTATTGTGATTCAATAGGGTATGACTTCAAAAGCCTGTCAGGTTTTACCATTGATTTTAAAACCTGACAGCCAATACCTCTTAATTACAGAGAAGAAAAATTGCTGACTAGATGATCTATTTAAGCATCGGAACTGGATGTTGCATTATGATAGATTAGTTATAATGCTCAAAGGCGTGATAAAACAGTCTAAATGAGAATAAAATGAGTGCTACTCCTACTATTTTATTCATAATATTTAATTTCCTGGGCGTCACCCATGCCCTTAAGCGGTGAGAAAGCGCCACTTTGGAAAAATCAGTAATTAATAAAGTGGCAATAATTCCAGTAAAAAATACAATAATTTCAGCTTGATCATATTGATAACTTTTGGTGACTAGTGTCATTACGCCAAGCCAATAAAGTAGTACGAAGGGGTTAATGCCATTTAAGATAAAGCCTTTTGCAAATTGCTTGAAGAAATTAGATCTTTGTGTATTGACTTGTTGTTCCTCTAGTTTTACACTCTTTTTCCTAAGACTCATTATTCCTGTAATCAAGATAATAAATCCGCCTGCAGCACCCATCCAAAAAGAAACAACATCATTATTTTCAAAAAGCTTCACACTAAAATACATTAGGAAAATGTAAGCGGTATCAGCAATAGCTATACCTAAAGCCATGTAAATTCCCGCCTTGAATCCTTTGATAATGCTATTTTGGATCAATGCAAAAAAAACTGGCCCTAACATTACGGCCAGTAACAATCCGAACAATACACCATTGGTGATAACTGAAATCATATTTTATTGAATGCTTTTTTCGGCTAAATACGATAACCAATCTTTTTGCTTATCGCCTTTTAATACTCGGGGAAATTTATTCTGGCCGCCCACTTTTCCGTTTCTTTCCATAAATTCAATAAATACATCATTGGGTAGCACTTTAACACTTATATCTTTCAAGGCAGCAATTCTTTCTACTTTGTAATCATCATTTAAGTCTTTCAATCTAGCATCTAATTTGTCTTTCAAAATAGCTTCATCAACTTCTGTATTATCTGTTCCAACATACCAATCATGTCCGAATAAAGATCCATGCTTAACGCCTAAGACAGTAAATTCTTTTAAATCAAATCCTAAGTCATTAGAGACATCTAATAATGCATGGTTCATATTATCAACTGATAAATGCTCACCGCAAAGGCTTAAAAAATGCTTGGTTCTACCCGTTATTATGATTTCTGAATCCGCCTTAGAAACAAACTTTATCGTATCACCTATGAGATATCTCCAGGCACCGGAGCAAGTTGTAATCAGAAGTGCATACTCAACGTCTTCCTCTACATCATCTATCATTAGGGTTTTTGGATTCCCTAACATATTGCCGTCTTCGTCAAAGTTATCACCTGGAAATGGGATAAATTCATAGAATATCCCGTTGTTTAAAACCAATTTCATACTATCAGCTCCTTGAGACCCTTGAAAAGCAATAAATCCTTCAGAAGCCAGGTAGGTTTCTATGTAATTAATATCTCTTCCCAAAAGTCTTTCAAATCCTTTTTTATAAGGCTCGAAAGCGACTCCACCATGAACATAAATTTCAAAATTGGGCCAAATTTCATGGATATTATTAAGATTATAGTGCTTAATGATTTTTTCTATTAATATCGTTATCCATGCAGGAACACCAGCTATAATGGTGATATTCCAATCCTTTGCCTTTAATGTCATTTGCTCCAGTTTGTCTTCCCAATCTTTCTTTCGAGAAATAGCTTTTCCCGGCTTATAAAAGCGCTGAAACCAAAAAGGAATCCTAGAAGTAGTAATTCCACTCAAATCTCCTTCAGCATAATTTCCGTTATCTTGCAGATCAGTACTTCCTCCAACCATTAGTGTACCTCCCTCAAATACTGAAGAAGGCAAGCCTTCATATCGTGATAGAGACAAGATCTGACGGACACTGGTTTTTTGGATGGCTTTCACCATCTCTAAAGATACTGGAATGTGTTTTGAGGAGGATCCTGAAGTTCCTGAGCTTAAAGCAAAATATTTAATGGCCCCATGCCAAGTTACATCCTTTTCGCCCTCAAGGCATTTGTGCCACCAGTTTTTGAACATTTTATCGTAGTCGTGAACTGGTACTTGGTTCTTGTAGTCTTCATAAAAACTTTTATTGTCATGTTTTTTTAAAGATTGCAGAATCCCAGAAAAATTATGAGCCTTACCAAACTGCGTATTTCGAGCGGCAATGATTAATTTGCGAAATTCAGTTTTTTGTAATTCAAATGCAGGAGTGAAATCCTGATCCAAACTCTCTCGAATACGTATGCCTTGTTTTATAAGATTACCTAAGAGTGTCATTTATGATATGGTTGATATTCAAAAATTAAAATTTAAGTGAATGAAAAATCTTAAACTTTTACCTTTGATTTTAATTATTAAAAAATAGTTCAGAAGGCAAATATATAACATTCAAAATACATAAAAATAAATTTATGTTAAAGTGATTTTTTTATTTACTTTAATCAGATCCTAAAAAAAGAGTTTTCATGAGTATAGCAGATAAATTAAAAACAGTTAAAGAATCCTTGGGGAATTGCCAACTGGTTGCAGTAAGTAAGACAAAGCCCAATGAAGATTTGATTCAAGCTTATGAAGCTGGACAAAGAGCTTTAGGTGAAAATAAAGTTCAGGAATTGACCGATAAAGCTGAAGCCTTACCGAAAGATATTGAATGGCACATGATTGGGCATTTGCAGAGAAATAAAGTGAAATATATTGCTCCATTCGTGCATTTGATCCATTCAGTGGACAGTGTTCGTTTGCTAAAAGAAATTAATAAACAAGGTAGAAAAATTGATAGGGTTATTCCTGTACTGCTGCAAATTCATATTGCGGAGGAAGAAAATAAGTATGGCTTAGATGAAGAGGAGCTGCATGAATTATTATCATCGGAAGCCTTTAATGAAATGAATCATGTAGATGTGCAGGGTTTAATGGGTATGGCAACTTTTACAGACGATAAAGATAAAATTAGGCGAGAATTCAAAAGTCTGAAAAAGTTGTTTGACAAAACTGCGAAAGACTACAATGATGAAAAACTGAACCTAAAGGAATTATCGATGGGAATGAGTGGGGACTATGAAATTGCCATTGAAGAAGGTAGTACGATGGTGAGAATAGGTAGTAAAATTTTTGGGGAAAGGTAATATTGGGAATTCCATTTATTTCCCATAGTAAAAAGTGAGATTAGAATTTTACTATTACTATGTAGTTTTTCAGTAGAATACTCCCTCTACTATCTTTAAAAACCGTTAAATTTTAAAATCTCCAAAGGACCTTAAAACATGGAGATGGCTATAGAATCTAGCCATTAAGTATCAAAATTTAAACAACTTTCTTCTATCTTTGCAGACTAAAATAGTAGAAAGGCGATTCCAAAATATATTAGCAAAAAATGATGCATTTAAGCGAACAGGAAATTGAAAGAAGAAAAGGTAGGGAAGAACTACAGAAATTGGGGATCAATCCTTATCCCGCAGAAACATTTGATATTAATGTGACCGCTAAAGATATCAAACAAAACTATGATAGCGATAAGCTGAATTATAAAAACATTAGCATTGCTGGGCGTTTGATGAGCAAGAGAATCATGGGAAAAGCGTCTTTTGCTGAGATTCAAGATAGTACGGGTAGAATTCAAGTGTATGTGAACAGAGATGAAATCTGTCCAGATGAAGATAAGACATTTTATAATACCGTTTTCAAGAAATTATTAGATATCGGTGATATCATAGGTATCAAGGGCTATGTTTTTACCACGCAAGTCGGTGAAATTTCAATACACGTAAAAGAATTTTTTGTATTGAGCAAGTCTTTACGTCCATTGCCTATCACTAAAGAAACTACTGACGAGCAAGGAAATGTAAAAAGACACGATGCTTTTACAGATTCGGAGCAAAGATACCGTCAGCGTTATGTGGATATGATTGTGAATCCTGAAGTTAGAGATACTTTCAGGAAAAGGACTCAATTGGTAAACTCTATGCGCTATTTTTTAGGCGATAAGGGATACCTAGAAGTTGAGACTCCTATTTTGCAACCACTTTATGGTGGAGCAGCAGCACGGCCATTTAAAACTCATCATAATACCTTAGATATGACTTTATATCTAAGAATTGCCAATGAATTATACCTAAAAAGATTAATTGTTGGTGGATATGATGGCGTATTCGAATTTGCAAAAGATTTCAGAAATGAAGGAATGTCCCGTTTTCATAATCCCGAATTTACACAAGTTGAGTTGTACGTTGCTTACAAAGACTATGAGTGGATGATGAATTTGGTAGAAGAAATGGTGGAGAAAGTAGCCATGGATATTCACGGAACCACAGAAGTAAAAGTAGGTGAGAACATAATTAATTTCCAAAGGCCATGGAAAAGATACACCATGTATGAAGCCATTGAGCATTTTACTGGTATTGATATCTCGGAAATGAATGAGGAGGAGTTGAGGAAAACGGCCGAAAAGCTGCATGTTCCAATTGATGACTCTATGGGTAAAGGGAAGTTGATCGATGAGATTTTTGGTGAGAAATGTGAAGCGCAATTAATTCAGCCAACTTTCATAACAGATTACCCGATTGAAATGTCTCCCCTGGCTAAAAAACACCCAACTAAAGAAGGTTTAGTGGAAAGGTTTGAAGCCATTTGTAATGGAAAAGAAATTTGTAATGCATTCTCCGAGTTGAATGATCCAATTGATCAGCGCCAACGATTTGAAGAGCAATTAGAATTAGGTAAAAGGGGAGATGATGAGGCTATGATGCTGGATGAGGACTTCTTGCGTGCGCTGGAGTATGGTATGCCACCAACAGCAGGTTTGGGTATCGGAATTGATCGTCTAAGTATGATTATGACCAATAGCAACTCTATACAAGATGTTTTATTCTTCCCTCAAATGAAGCCAGAGAAAAAAGCTAAAGTAGCAACAGAAGCTGATTTTGTTGAAGCAGGAGTTCCTAAAGAATGGGCTCCAGTAGTGATGGAAGCAGGAATCAAAACGGTAGAAGAACTAAAAGAAATGAAGCATACTAAATTACATCATCAAATTTCAGGCTTGAAAAAGAAAATGAAGCTCGATATTCCGAGCGTAAGCCCTGAGGATGTAAAAGTGTGGACTAGCTAAGCACCACCTAGGTTGGCACTAGGGAGCAGGCCGCTTTTAGCTTTTTTGAGAAAAAAGGAAAATTGACATTTGAAAGTAGAGAAAAGAGCCGGTTTATCTGGCTCTTTTTGTTTTCTAAAATAGATATTATTACAACCAGAATGAGTTTTTTAGTGTCTATGTTTTATGAAAAACATCCTACTCTTTGTTGCTACAATCATTGTGGTCTTTGGTTGTTCAGAATCTAACATCAACCCTGCAGCGGTAAATATTCGTTTGGTGAATAAAAGTGATTTTAATTTCCAGAACATTGTCGTGAATACCTCAACTGGAAACGTTGATTTCGGAGATTTGAAAAGTGGCAAATCCTCTGACTATAAAGTATTTGATACGGCCTATCGATATGCTTATGTTAAGTTAGAAATTAAGGGAAACACTCTTACAATTCAACCGTTTGATTATGTTGGAGAAACTCCCTTAAAGAACGGTAAATATTCCTATGAGCTGTATACTGACAATCCAAATGAAGAGTTTGGGTCATTAGCAATTGAACTTGTTGAAGAATAAAACATAAGATTATCTTTTTGGCTTAAAAATCGTTATTTTACAAACTAGTATCTAACTAAAAGCCTTATGAAAAATATATTTGTATCGATCGATTTTAAAGAGCAGGAGCAACTATTATTAGATAAGGCATTTGAACTTGCGAAAGCTTTTGATGCTAAAATCTGGTTGGTACACATAGCTGCACCAGAGCCTGATTTTGTAGGGTATGGAGTTGGTCCACAATATGTGAGGGCAATGCGTGCTTCCGAGCTTAGAGAAGAACATCATTTGCTTCAAAAGTACTCACAGAAACTGATTAAAAAAGGAGTAGAATCGGAGGCTTTATTAGTTCAAGGAGCTACGGTAGAAATGATTATTAAAGAAGCCAAGAAATTAGATGCGGATTTAATTATTACGGGGCACCATGATCACAACTTTTTGTACAAGGCATTTATGGAAAGTGTTTCTAATGGATTAATAAAAAAATCAAAGATACCCTTACTACTGGTTCCATTGATTTAGATCTTAGCCTAAGGGAATTATGAGGTTTTGTGCAGTGGAATACGCACAGAGAACAATGTTCCCTTACCCTTAGTACTTTCTACAGACATTTTGCCTCCTATATTTGTAAGCAACTCATTTGAAATTCTTAAACCCAAACCAGACCCTGAATGCTCTGTTCCACTCTCTTGCGATAATGATTTTAAAGAAAGTATCTTTTCTAAATCAGACTTTTTCATGCCAATACCTTCGTCTTTTACCGTGATATTTAAACGATCAGATGATTCCTCCGAAATAATTTTTATTTCGGTATTCTTATCAGAAAATTTTATAGCATTGGAAACAAGATTGTTTAGTATTATAAAAAGTAACTCTTTATCCGAGTAAAACATTAATTCCTCGTTAATATTTGTCTTTATCTTTATTTGTTTTTTTTGTAATTCGCTACTATGATAACTTTTAATTTCATTAACAAACTCACCTAATTGAATCACTTGCCTTTGAACTTCGTAGCCTTCAAGTTGAGTTTTAATCCATGCTATCGTATTGTTGATAGCCAGTTTTGATTTTTTTAATTTTTCAAGAAGTGTTTTTGAATGCTCTGAAGCTTCTTCAGGAGTCAAGTATTTCTTGATTAGCATATTTAGCATGCTTTCCAAAGTGTTCATTGGCGTTTTAAAATCATGAATAACTGCCGAAAAAATCTTGTCTTTGATTTTATTTAGATTATTTAATTCATCTCTTTGGATGGCTAATTGAGAATTGGCTGTATTAATCGTTTGATTACTTTCCTGTAATCTTCGATTCAGTCTTTTGGTGTTCCTATAAAACAAGAAAATTGAAATAAATAAAAGAAAAAGTAAGACTGCAGTGATGATACCTAATGTGGTGTAGTATTTTTGCTTCTCCGCCTCCTTTTCTTTTTCCGTAATTTGAATTTCCGCTTGCCTCATCCTGAATCTATTCAGTTGACTAAGGTTTTCACTGGGCTGAATTCTCTTTTGAAGTAATACCAATTGCTCTAGATAGTGATAAGCGCTATCTTTTTGATCCGATCTCTTCCACAGTTCGTACAAAAGTTTCGCACTGTTTTCAGCTATCTTTAAGTGTTCATCGAAAATTGCGAGTTGGAAAGCCTTTCTTCCAAATTCACGCGCACTCACATATTGTTGAGTCATAAATTTTGAGCTAGCTATGCCATACAAACAATTAGATTCGATATATGGATTTAGTAATCCTTCTTTTCTTCCAAGTTCCAACACCCTTTCAAACTCTCGTTCCGCTTCACTATAGTTTTTCTGCTTAAGTTGAATTTCTGCCTTAGTTGATAACGCATGAAGCAATGTGCTACGATCCTGTTCTTCTGTTGACATTTTGATAGAGATTTCAGCATATTTAAGTGCTGAATCATTCATTTGTAGTTCTAGATAGGAACCTGCTAAATTGTTGTATAATTCTCCTAAAAGGTCAAACTTAAGGTTCTCTTTCGCAATTCTTATCGCTTTTAATGTGTTTTTGGCACTTATATCATAGTCCCCTAACAGATAATAACACCCCCCAATAATATTCATTGCTAATATCTGTTGGTTTGGCATGCCATTGGCGGCAAAGATTTTTGCAGCTTCGTCAAGGTATTTTACTGCCTGGACCAATTGATTAGAGTTGTGATAGATAGTCCCCAACTGCAAGTATATTTTACCCTTGCAAGAAACGCTTAGACTTTTCCCTAATCCCTCTTGCAATAGGGCTATTGCTGTTTCAGAATTTCCTTCTTGAGCTTTTTCAAGTGCCAGTGATAGGATATCTTCCGTTTTTGAGCTACACTTTTTATTATCCAATTCCTGACAGTGAGTATAAAAACTAGCTGCTGCAAATAAAAAAAATAAGCAGATGGTACTCTTCATTCAGTCTCGTTAAATGATTCTATTTAATTTAATAAGATTACTCTTTAAAAGCAATATGTTTCAATTTTGAGATCCATTTAGGCCTAGATTAAAGATGGTTTATACAATATTGAAATATGCATAAAACATTAATAATAAAGAACTGTGAATCTTATGATTTGTTCACCGTGGGATGTCCTTTGAAAGCGAACGTTCAATTCTGCAGGCGTTATGACATAGACTTGCTTTCATTGTAGTTTGGTAGCCAGGATCACTGCATCGGTCTACAGATCTAATCTTGATTGAGTGGACTGAAACCAGAAACATCAGATTGAAGAATGACGTTAACTAAGTATGAAAATTGTGTTTATTGTAATAGCAGTACTTGTTTTAGTCTTTATTTTCGTACAGGTATTTGCAATATATAGTCAAAAAGGTATTGAAACCTATGATTATGAAGTGGTTCGTAAGTTCGAGAACTTTGAGATCCGCTCTTATGAAAAGAGTCTTTTCACATCTGTAAAGCTTCCAGGTAGTAGTTATAAGAAAATGTCTAGCAAAGGATTTTCAATGCTTGCAGCATACATCTTTGGAGGAAATGACAGTAATGAAAAAATTGCTATGACCTCTCCTGTAAGTATGTCGTTGGAGGACTCTATGACTATGGGTTTTTTGGTTCCTCAAAAGTATGAGAAAGAAGATTTGCCAAAACCCAATCAGTCAAATATTGAAATTAAAGAACAAGCTCAGAGAAGAATGGCAGCCATCACTTTTGGAGGATGGGCTGATGATAGCAAAATTGAAAAGAATAAAAAGAAGCTGATTGCGTCATTGGAAGAAAATGGTATAACTTACACTAATAAGTTCTATATGTTTGGTTACAATGCTCCATATGAGCTTTTTAATCGGAAGAATGAAATTGTGGTAGAATTACCAGAAGAGAAATAAATGCATGTTTTGCCCGAACTGCTAAATCCTTTCTTCGTTATCTTGAATGCTTTACCTATATGATGTTATTTGACCAACCTTTTGATGCTGGTAAAAATCTACTTCCTTTTGATGGCACCGTGAATTACCATGGTAGAATCTTCAGTGATAATGAATCTTCCCTTTTCTACCATAAGCTCTTTGATGAAATAGAATGGGAGCACGATAAAGCCATTATTTTTGGAAAAGAAATTATCACCAAACGAAAAGTAGCTTGGTACGGAGAGAAACCTTTTTCCTATACTTATTCTAAAGTTACAAAATATGCGAAACTCTGGACACCTGCTCTCCAAGAAATAAAGCAGGAAGTGGAGAAGCGATCAGGAGAAACCTATAATTCTTGCTTATTGAATTTATATCACTCCGGTGAGGAGGGGATGGCCTGGCACAGCGATGGAGAAAAAGACTTGAAGAAAAATGGTGCTATTGCTTCTGTCAGCTTTGGAGCCGAACGGAAATTTGCCTTTAAACATAAAGATTCAAAAGAGAAAGTAGAAATTTGGCTTGAGGACGGAAGCCTTTTGGTCATGAAAGGCACAACTCAATTACATTGGCTACATCGATTGCCACCGACCAAAAAAGTACTGACTCCTAGGGTGAACCTCACTTTTCGCACTATTGAGGATTAATAAATTATTTGTATTACAACCACTAATTACTTTGCAGGGTCTATTTCAAAAACATTTTCATGCTTAGAAAACTCTTATTAATACTTGTTGGTGGGTTTGCAATCCAATTCCTACTTTCTTGTGAGAAATGTGGGCCAATCCCTACATTTGAGATGTTTTACACCGGTTTAAGTTTAAGGACTGGTGCTGAAATAGATAGTCGATTGAATTTGGATGAAGATACTATTCGAACAGAGAATTTCAGACTTGAAATCTATTTAGAGCACGAGCAAGTCGCACTTTCAGAACAAAGATCATCCTTTCATTTCGGTTTTAACAAGGCAAATGCTTTAGATTGTCCCACTCCGCTTTATAATTATTCTGACAAATTAAAAGATTTAAACATCCTGATGATTAATCAAGAGGATAGGAACCAAATGATAGATGTAACTACTAATTTTGGAAGCAATTTTAATTCTGAGATAATTAGTGTAAAAGATTTAATAGAAATACAGAATGAATATCAAGACCAGTTTTCTTTAGATTTATTGCTAGTAGATTATGATAGTATCTATGAAAAGGCAAGCTTTCAAGTAACTGCAACTTTGGAATCTGGTGAAACTTTTACAGAAGAAACAGAAGAAATTATTTTTGTAGACTGAGTAATTCTCTATATTTCACCAAGATTTATCATTACATGATAGCAAATGAAAACGAAATACCCCTCTAAAGTATCTTACGGATTGTTACTATTTATTTTCGTGATCTTTTTCGCTCCATTTTTAGTTAATGGTAGTACAACAGAATGGAGTCAGACGGTAATAATTGCGCTTGCGTTTATGATCGTGATGTATGTCTTTATATTGTATATTTTTATGCAAACCGTGTATACTATTGCAAATAAAACATTAAATATTAGAATGGGATTTATCACATTTAGGGCAATTAAGATTGACGAAATAAAGAAAATCTCAAAAACTAATAGCGTCTTTTCCTCGCCAGCTCCCTCTTTTGATCGAATTGAAATAGAGCATGGTGAATTCGGTAGTGTTATCATTTCTCCAAAGGATAAAACCTCACTATCAAAAGCTCTGGTGCAACTTAATCCTAAGATTGAGAACAGGCTAGAGGAATCCTAAAAATATCGATATACATTTGTATGGATCAAATTAATCTCCCATAACAGTAATCGTAATTCTTCTCCCACTCGCATGATTTCGGTGCTCGCAAAGATAGATACCTTGCCAAGTTCCTGTTAGAAGTTTGCCCTCTTGAATCGGTACACTTACTGAACTGCCTAAAAGAGAAGCTTTGATGTGAGCAGGCATATCATCTGCGCCTTCTTGAGTATGTTGGTAATAATCCATGTTCTCGGGCACCATCTTATTGAAATGTCGCTCAAAATCTCCTCTAACGGTGGGATCAGCATTTTCATTCAAAGTAAGCCCAGCAGAAGTGTGATGAATAAAGACATGGGCGATGCCAGCTTTTATATTTTTTAGTTGAGGCATATTTTCTTCAATTTCTCTTTCTATCAGATGAAAGCCTCGAGGGTACGGGCGAAGTGTAAATGTTTTTTGTAATGTATTCATTTCGGTGTTTGCTTTAGTAACAAGAAAGATCTAAAGTTTAATAATGGAAATAAATGAAAATTATAGACAACACTGCAGTTTAAAGACGAAAAGAGTAACCTTTGGTTTATTTGTACTCTAATCACCTGAAATAAGTAATTGTTGATTCTGAAAAGCCTGTGCCAACAGTTATTGATTGACCGTAGCTATTACACGGATGGGAAAGGAATATTATACTTGCTTTAGGCAAACTATTGAAAAAATCGTCCCTTTCTTCATTTCACTTTGTAGATGCAAATCGCACCTATTTTTGATTAACAATTCTTTTACCATTGAAAGACCAATACCTGAGCCTAATTCCCCTGCTGTCCCGTAGTTGGGTTGCATGCTGTGCCGCTTTTAATTGCATCTATTTGTTCGCTTGATATTCCAATCCCCTCATCTTCAACAGTCACAAATAAGTTTTTAGTGTCTTGATATTGATTAATAGTGACGGTAGCGCCAATATTTGAGAACTTAATTGCATTCTGAATTAAATTTCTGAGCGCTATCTTAAAATGGTCGGGATCCATTTTCAATTTTAAGCATTCACCTTTAATTTCCACTTTAATTTCTTTTTGATTGGCAAGTGAACTGCTACCTTCAATCATTTCTTTAATTATTTTATCTGAGTCAAATTCTATTATATTAGCTTCAATATCTTCCATATTAGCCTTTGCCCAGCGAAATAAATCATCTATAGTCTCTTTAATGGGAGTAAATTCACTTTTTAGCTTTTCAATGAATTCAGCAAAGTTTTCGGAAGTAATGATTTGATATCTTGTACTATTTAAGATTCCTTCAAACGTATTTAATGGACTTCTGATGTCATGCGTAACGATAGAAAATACTCTATCCTTTGACTGATTTACTTCTTCCAGTTTTTGCCTTATATTTTCTAGCTCGCTGATATCATTAATGTATCCAGCTACAGCAATTACATCGCCATTAGCATTTTTTATGGGGTTTGCTCTTCCAAAACCTACAAAAGAACTGTCATTTGGTAATAGAAAGGACTTTTTGGTTTTAATGGATTCTCCTGTTCTCACTGCTTCTTTAACTACATCGCTTTGCCAATTGGCAATATCTTGAGGAAATACTTCTTGCGCACGCTTTCCTTGAATCTGTTCTTTTTTCAGATTCAAAGCCTTTTCATAATGCCGATTCACCACTTTGTATGTCCCATCCGGATTGAATAAAGCAACGAAAAGGGAGACATTATCAATTAAATTGTAAAGCGTTTTTTCAGATTCATCTAAAGCTTTCACAGAACTTGTAAACGCGCGATAAAAATAGACGAGGAAAGAATATAGTAAAATTGCAAGAACTGTGGTGTTTTGTATTAAGATATAGAAGGATAGGTCTAACACCTGACTACTATACTGAGCCTTAAGGAATTTTAAGTAAATGATGATGCCAAATAGAACCCAATAGCGATAATGTTGAGAGGGACCACTGAAAATTAAGATAGATAAAGCCATAAAGGCAAATAAAATATTTTCAGTGTCAGTATATAATTGATTACGATAAGCATTAACTGCCAGGCCGATAATGAGGAGAGATCCAACACTTACTAGGTAGCTTCTGCCTTGAGGATGTTTATGATAGTAGCTAAATATGAAGGTGACTGCAAATAGCACACCTGCCGTAAATATGAAGACCGATTGAACCAGTAAACCCTCGAAAATAGTTAATATTCCAATTACCAAGCAAGTAGCTGTAGAAAAGAAAGCTACAGAATTAATCAGCTTAATTCGATTGATTTCCAGCTTATCTAATTCTGGCTGCATCCCCAGATTTATCAAATAGTTATAATACTCCCCCATTTTGTATTATTAATAGATGATTTGCATTTTTTAAATATACAAAAAAAATACTTACGGTATTTTTTAGCAATGCATCTTTCGATGAAGCGTGGAAAAAAATTAGTGACAGACCGATGCCTTGGGTGAGGCATAGACTACAAAATATTTGCAGGAAGTAGTTTTTTAAAGTAAATTCTCTAGACTGTCTCCATCATTAATCACCAAATTGTTGTTAATAATAATAGGAATCCATCTTTCTCCCAGTTAATTTTTGACCTTTCGCAATAATAAAAACTAATAAACCTACTGCGGTTGCAAGGATAGAAATACTGGATAAGTTAGATTTAATGGGGATTGCTGTAGGAGTGATTTCATTTTCATTGATAATTATATTTAACTGGTTGTTAGTTGCAGTACTGACAATGAATTCTTGATTTGCAAGCCCCAGTTTACTGATAATAAAAATAAATTTGTCACTATTTATGTGAGTGAAACTTTCATTTTTTAGATACACTTGCTCGATATGGTCAGGAAGCCCACCAAGTTTGAAGGCTACAGTGGTCGTTTTATCAACCATTACTTTTCCTTCTAAAAGTATAGGTTTGATTCCTCCATTAATAGTCAAGTGTATACTTTCTTTGATATGCTTAAGTAGTACCTGTTTAAATTCCTCAATACTAGTATAGTTAGTTGCACGCTCTTGAAACTCTAATTCATATTGGAAGGCGGTAATAGATGCGTTTAGATTAATTATCCATTCGCCAGTCACATTTTCAATAAGTGAAAATGAAGATTTCTTGGGCTCGTTCGCGCTTAGTTTAAAAGTTGAAAATATTATCAGTACGAGCGATAGGGCTTTAATTAAATGTTGCATGTCTTTTTATTTTTCTCTTTAGACGCAACTGCTTTAGTTCTCCCTCGCAGCATTATAATCTATACGTCATAATTATTTTTTTATAGACACCGTGGGATGTTTTCTTTTTCCCGTCTCATTTTCAATTAAATGGAACCCACGAGGGTATGGGCTGAGTTGAAAAGTCTTCTGTTTGCATGGCATATTTGATAGTCTTAAAAGATTAAGTAAAACCAATTTTAATTATTCATTGCAAAACATATTTTTATACTCTTTATAAATTCTTCTGAGAAATCAACATTGATTTTTTGGGTTGAGATTGAATATTTTGAGTTGAAGATACATTTCCAATACTTGTTTCTAGCATTAGTATGCTGATGATTTGCAATTGTGTCTTCTGAATTAGGTTGCTTTAGTTTTCAGCCTAGCACGGCTCAAGTGTGTAACTTAAGTTACTTAGTGCAAATTGTGAAATTGCTACTTTTAATAATCTGGAGTTCAATAGTCTGGAGTTTATCTATATATTGTTAGTTGTAGCGATCTATTTTTTTGGTTTATTCTGAAGTTGCGCTTAAACGTTTATTTTACTGGATATAAAAATATAATAATTTTGAAAAGAAGAGATTTTGTTAAAAAAGCAACCTTAAGTTCGTTTGCTACCATTATAGGAGCAGATATTGTATTTGGTTCTAATATAATTGAAGGTTATAAGCCAGTAGCACTTCAAGATCCTGATCCATTTAAAATGTTCAATAAAAGCAACGAGATGGTTGTTTTAAATGATAAACCTTGGAATATTGAAGCTCAGGCTCATTTATTAGATGACAAAGTAACACCTGAATCGAAAATGTTCATTAGAAATAATGGATTGGTTCCAGAGGATATAGATGCAAGTACTTGGACGCTGACCATTGACGGTGAGTCTGTGAAAGAAAAAAAGACGTACACGCTTGCTGAGCTGAAATCTAAATTTCAAAAACACACTTATCAGTTAACATTAGAGTGTGGAGGAAACGGAAGAAGTGAGTTTAATCCTCCGGCAAAAGGAAATCAATGGACCGTAGGTGCAGTGCATTGCGCTAATTGGACAGGTGTCCGTTTGAAGGATGTGCTAGAAGATGCTGGAATAAAGGATGATGCAGTCTACATTGGCTTCCACGCTGCAGATATGCATTTGAGCAGAAATCCTAGTAAAGAACCTATATCCAGAGGAGCACCAATGGCAAAGGCACTTCAAAATGAAACATTATTAGCATTTGAAATGAACGGAAAAGATATCCCATTAGTACATGGATATCCGTTGCGTTTAGTTGCAGGGGGATGGCCTGCTTCTGTTTCAGGCAAATGGGTTAATAGAATAAGCATTAGAGATCAGGTACATGATGGTACAAAAATGTTGGGGCAGGCATATCGGGTACCTTGTGAGCCTGTTGCCCCTGGGGAAAAGGTGAAAGATGAAGATATGTGTATCATCGAATCTATGCCGGTGAAATCTTTAATTACCAACCCTAAAACTGGAGTAATGATTGATGAGGGAAATTCTTTACAGATTAGAGGACACGCTTGGGCTGGAGAGTTAGCCGTTTCTGAAATGGAATATTCCATAGATTTTGGCTCAACCTGGAAAGAATGTGCAATTGAAAAACCTGTAAATCGATTAGCATGGCAACAATTTTCTGCCACAGTTGAATTTCCGAAAAAAGGGTATTATGAAGTTTGGGCAAGAGCAACAGATGAAAGAGGTCAATCGCAGCCAATGCTTTTACCTGGTTGGAATCCTAAGGGTTATTTAAATAATGCTTGTCACAGAATTGCAGTTAAAGTGAAATAATTTATGAAGGACGAAGAATTGTTTAAAAAAGTTAAAAGATTATACCACTTAACACTTACGGGCCTTAGTTTTATTGTAGTGATGGGTGTTTTTATAACTATTTTATATCAAAACCCTAATATTTTTACTTTTGAAGAAGAAGCGCCTGCTGTGGCAGTTGTTCAAGAAACAGATCAAGATCTAATTAAAGACGGTATTCACGTTCGAACCGGCTTAATTGATGCACCAGGTTTGATGTTAGTGGTCAATAACTGTACTGGATGCCATTCTTCTAAGTTAGTAACTGCAAATAGGATGAACGAGGAGCGTTGGAATGCAACAATAAAATGGATGCAGGAAACACAAGGATTATGGGATTTAGGGGAAAATCAAGAAGCTATTGTTGAATACTTAGTTTCAAATTATCCTGTTTCAGATAAAGGAAGACGCGAGAATTTAGCAAATATAGAATGGTATCAATTGGAGAATTAAAATAGTGTTTTCAGTGTTATTTCTCTCCGTTTGTAGAGATGGTAAACCTAATACACGGTGGACCAATGAGTAAAGCATTGAAAATACCCAAAGTGAATCCTTCATAGAATTTTAGCAAAACTATTTCGATAAACAAGTGGTCTTTAAATATACTCAAGCACTGCTAATGAAGAACACGGAAAAAAGGAATAGTAGTAGCATGAAATAATGTAAAATGCTTTGATTGAGGCATGCTGTAAATATAAAATGAGATAAGGGTTTAGGTTGAAAATGCGAATTAAATAAAGTAGATGTTGTATTGATTGATTAAAATAAAATGAGGATTAGTGATTAATTCCTTTTCCATAGAGGCACGTTTATTTCATTTACATGCTTTAAAAAAAATAAAATATAAAGACTAAAAAAATATTACTGTTCTTAGACATAATGGCGTATCCTAAATGATTTACCTTATGAACAAGACAATATTCAAACTTAACAACTTAGTAATTTTAATAATCTAGTTATGGAGAAATATATAGATGCGTTTGTGAATTCATTTATGGGTACTTTGGATTGGACTTGGAAGTCGATCTTATTCGAGGTGCCATGGTATACCAATTATTTTTGGGGTCTTATTGTGATTTCCCTTGTAGTGTGGGGCTTGGAGATAGCTTTTCCTTGGAGAAAAAATCAATCCATTATTAGGAAAGATTTCTGGTTAGACGCTTCTTATATGTTCTTTAATTTCTTTGTTTTTGCGATTGTTATAAGTGGTTTTTACAGAATTTTACAACTTGGATTCGAAGACCTAGGGATATCCGAAAGTTCACTTGCGCTATTTGAACCAGCAGGTTGGCCGATGTGGGCACAACTTCTTATCTTTTTTGTGGTTCTAGATTTCGTGCAATGGTTCACTCATGTCTTATTACATAAATACCCGTTTTTGTGGAAATTCCATAAGGTTCATCATAGTGTGAAGGAAATGGGATTTGCTGCACATTTACGCTATCATTGGATGGAAAATATATTATACAAACCTCTAAAGACTTTCGGGGTGATGATATTATTTGGCTTTGAGCCAGCGCAAGCATATATTGTCCACTTTGCAGCTATAACGATCGGACACCTTAACCATGCGAATATAAAGCTAACATGGGGTCCTTTGAAGTACATTTTTAATAATCCTGTGATGCATTTATATCATCATGCTTATACATTGCCGGAAGGAAAATACGGTGTAAATTTTGGTATAAGTTTGAGTCTGTGGGATTATATTTTCAAAACAAACTATGTTCCTGAAGATAGCGGTACAATAGATTTAGGTTTTCCTGGAGTAGAGGAATTCCCAAAAGATTTTGTTCATCAGAATACTTACGGATTTAAAAAAGGTCAAAATTAATCAGTAACCGAAAATTATCATACCTCTATTTTTTTCCTGTGTTGGGATGGATATTTGAATTTCTGTAGGATATCCATCCCATCTTGGATTTGAACCTCCCCTTTTATTGCGACAAGGTATTAATAATACTACAAGGCCTGAATTTCCAAGGAAATTTTTGATTTATGGGTATGGGCAGGAGTGATGTGAGCCAGAGAAGAAGTGACTTGACCGGTCAGCAGATTTCCTAGATTTTCTCATAGTAATGCTTTTGACTTTCTCTTTCATTAAGAAAAACAAAAGGAAAAGTGCCACAAGATTTAATTTTGGATAGAAAAACTCCCGCTCCATCTAAAACCTCAAGTTCCAGGATTTGACATTCTTGCATGTGATTAAATTGCAAAAATCACATCTTCATTTACTCTTAGCTTTTTTAATACCCTAATTGTTTAGCAAGAAAACTGTACTACCTTGTCTATTAATAGGATGATGTGGGCTCTTGCTTGTAAATGAGAGTGCCAATTGTCGTTTACCGAAAACAGGGGGAGATTCCAGTATATGGTGGTATTGTAGATTTTGGTTTATTTGCTATTAACGAATTCCATAATAATGTGTACCTACGAATTTTTAAGACTTAAAAAAGCATCGGTAATTAACCGCCAATAGCTATCATACTCCTGTTTTGTCCGTGTTGGGCCGGGTCTTTAAATTTCTCTAGGGTATCCATCCCGCCTCGGCTTTTAAACTTTCCTTGTATTGCTTTCTCAATTAAGGGGGTTATAGATTCACCTCCCCTTAAAGTAGAAAGCAGGTCTGTTTCGTTAGCCGAAAATAGACAGTTTTTAATTTGACCATTTGCTGTTAGCCGTATGCGATTACATGAATCACAGAAAGGATTCGTAACTGTACTAATAATTGCAAATGTGCCCTTGTAACCTTTAATCTGATAATTTCTCGAGGTATCATTGGGTCGGTCTGCAATGCGCTTTATTGCTTCTCTCTCGAATACATTTTCTACACAATTTAGTATCGCTTGCTGCGAAACTAGTTTGGACATATTCCATCGGTTGCCATCAAAAGGCATAAACTCAATAAATCGAATGTGGAGTAAATGCTTTTCTGAAAGTTTTATGAAATCAATAATTTCATCATCATTGACTCCCTTCATCAGCACACAATTGATTTTTACATTAAATCCATGCTCTAGCAGTTGAAAAATGTTTGAATAAACCTTTTCAAAGTAATCTCTCCGCGTAATTTGCTTAAAACGTTCTGGAATTAATGTGTCAAGACTAATATTTATATTTTGGATACCTAATTTTTTAAAATCTTCAATATGTCTGTCTGTAGTAACTGCATTTGTGCTTATCGCAAGTTCTACGGGTAATGAAGCCAATTTCTTTAGTATGTCCCTGGCATCTTTTCTCACCAAGGGTTCTCCACCTGTCAAACGTATTTTTGTTACACCAGCCTTTACAAATGTGCTGGCTATGGAATATATCTCATCTGCGTTCATTAAGTGCGACTTGGGAGAAAGCGGTATGCCGTCTGCAGGCATACAATAGTTACATCTCAAATTGCATCGCTCTGTAAGCGAGATACGTAAATAAGTGTGTTTCCTTCCAAAACTATCTTCTAGCATATATTTTCCTTTAAATCGTTAGTCATGCCTAGCACCTTGGGCAACTTTAAAAATGTGAAGGGCGGCAGGAAAGATTGCATCCATAGATTCTGTTGCCCCTTTTGTTGATCCTGGCAATGCAAGCACTAGCGTGTTGCCTATCATTCCAGCTGTGCTTCTTGAAAGCATCGCGTAAGGAGTGCGTGATTGTCCATAACTGCGTATAGCTTCTTCTATTCCAGGGACGGAGCGTTGCAATAATGGTTGTAAGCTTTCTGGAGTCACATCTCTAGGGGAAAGTCCTGTACCACCAGTAAATATTATTAAATCTAGTCCGCTTGATTGGTAAGTATTTGTCTTTTCCTGGATAAGGTCTTTTTCATCGGGTATTACCTGATAGTCTGTAATAGTAACACCTACTGCTTCTAATTTGGCAATGATTGCTTTACCTGCTTTATCCTCTTTCTTGCCTGCTGCAATTGTATCGGAACAAACTACAACGGCAGCTTTAATAGCAGGCTCTAGGTCTTTTTTAAAATCACTTTTACCACCGCGCTTTTCCAGCAATTTTATCTGCTGTATTTCTATACCCTTATCTATTGGCTTCAGCATATCATACATGTTAAGCGCTACTATACTTGCACCGTGCATTGCTTCTACCTCTACACCAGTTTTATAAATCGTCTTAACTGTAAAGACTATAGTAATCTCTAATCCGTTTAGTGCGTATTCTATGCCAGTGAATTCTATTGGCATGGGGTGGCAGTCAGGAAGTAACTCAGGTGTTTTTTTTACAGCCAAGAGACCAGCCGCTTTGCTCATAGCAAAAACATTTCCCTTAGGGACCAGGTCATCATTAATGGCATTGATTGTCTCTTGTTTACTCACCTTCACTGTTGCCTGAGCCGTTGCAATACGTAGTGTGCTGCTTTTATGCGTGATATCTACCATTTTAATTGTTCACTTTCCATTGATGTGTTCCGTTTTCAAATAGTTCTTTTCCAAATACAGGAGCTTCTTGCTTGATCGCTTCTACAATTTCTTCCAAAGCTTCAAAAACAATTTTCCTGTGTGGGGCAGAGACAAATACAAAAAGACAAACCTCTCCAACGTTTACAATACCTAAGCTATGGTAGATATGCATACAGGTGATATTGTGTTTTTCAAATATGGCCTCTCGTATATCATGAAAGGTTTTATTAGCCATTTCTTCATAAGCACTATAATCAATGGCCTTAACAGTCTTTTTATCTATTGTATCTGCACGGACTTGCCCTAAAAAAATATTATGAGCACCAATGCTCGTTTTAGATTGGTGTTTTGCAATTGAATTTGCAATAAATTCTGGTGTTATAGCTCCTTGAACAAATACATTTTTTGGTTTACTCATTATATTAATTGTTTTATATGGTCTGCTTTCTCGAAAGTTTAATATGTTCCCATTGCATTGTTTTTATATCAAATAAGCCAACAGTGCCAGATAATGGGTTGCCTAATCCTGTGATGATTTTGATCGTTTCTGTTGCTTGCATCAGCCCAATAATGCCAGGCAGTACAGGTAGAATGCCACTCTCATTGCAATCTTTAATTTTTGATATTGGAGGATTTGGAAAAAGACATCTGTAGGTAGGTCCATTATTCAGATTAAAGACAGACACTTGACCTTGATACTTATATACAGCCCCATAGACAAAAGGCTTTTGCATCTCTAGGCAGGTATCATTTATTAAATAGCGGCTTGAAATCATATCTGTTGCATCAATGATAATGTCATAATCATTTATGATAGTTTTTGCATTTTCAGTAGATAACATTACGTCATACTTCTTAATGATACAATTTGGATTAATTCTCTCTAATTGTCTTTTTGCTACATCTACTTTGGGCACACCTACATCATCTATCGAATATAAGATCTGCCTATGTAGATTGGAAGCAGAAACCTTGTCAAAATCTACAATACCAATTGTACCTACACCTGAAGAAGCTAGGTACTGCATAGCAGGACACCCCAATCCTCCGGCTCCTACCACTAATACTTTTGCAGTACTTATCTTTTCCTGTCCTTCTATTCCTATCTCAGGAAGTAGGATTTGTCTTATGTATCTTTCGTTATCGATCACTTTGTTTTAGCCTCCCGCAAATGGTGGTAATAATGCGAGTTCTACATCTTTCGAGATTTCTGTTTCCCTATCCACGATCTTATGATCGAGAGCTACATTAAATTCTTGAGAGACTAAAGCAGGATAGGAGTTGTTTAACTGACTGATTACAGCTTCTACACTACTTTTCTCTACATCAAGATATTCATTTGTCTTGTTGGTCGCTTCTGCAATTTGACCGAAATATTTAATATGTATTTTATGCTTCATTTTACTTCTTATTAAAAGGGTGATGATCAATGAAATCAGCGGTCTGATTTTGTAAATGCTCAAATTGACTAATCATTGTTTTTGCATATGGTGTGAGTTTCATGCCACCACCAGTATTTCCTCCCGTTGTGGTGATCGTCATTTCTTCTTCTCCTGCATCATTGACACTTTTAATGAGATCCCACGCTTTCTTGTAAGATATATTTAAGTGCTTAGCGGCCTTGCTCAAAGAGCCAAGTTCGTCTACTGCCTTTAACAGTTTAATACGACCATTGCCTAAAAAGGAATATTCATCTGCTTCAATCCATAATTTGAATTTTATCTGATAGCTCATAATTTATTGAGGTAATAAAAGTACATTAACTTCGCTTCCTTTATTTATTGTTTGTTCACCTTCTGGCAAATAAACTAATGCGTTTGCTACCGCAAAAGACCGAAGCATTGACGATGCTTGACCATCTAATATTTCAACCTTTTCTGCTGTTGCAAGCGCTTTAAGAAATTGCGCTCTAGTTCCATTTGAAGTAAAACTGTTGACAGCGGTAAGCCTCTGACTAAGTACATCAGACCTTTCCTTTCCCGAATACCTGGTAATTGCCAAAGCCACATATACGTAAAAACAACTTAGTGCTGAAGCAGGATTACCAGGCAGAGCAAAAGCAAAACGATCATTCTTTTTACCAAAGTACAGCGGTTTACCAGGCTTTTGTTTGACTTTATAGAAGACTTCATCAACACCTATGGCTGCAAGGGCATCGCCCACAAAATCATAATCACCCACTGAAATACCACCGGAGACGATTGTAAAGTCGTAATTGTTGAGCATTTTATTTAAAATCGTTTCCGTTTCATGGTACTCATCAGTTACTTTTTGAATTATAACTTCCTGAATACCCAAGCTGGCTAGTGCATTTTTAAGCATTATAGCATTACTCTCATATACTTTACCATCCGACAGGGGCGTGCCTATTTCTACTAATTCATTACCTGTTACTACTATAGCAACGGTTGGTTTTTTGTAGGTAAGTACTTGCGTTATGCCCAGACCGGCCAAATAACCTAAAGTGCTTGGAAAGAGTGTTGTTTGCTTAGGGAGTGCGAGCGTGTCCTTTTTAATTTGCTCGCCAATCGGGCGAATATTGCTTCCTGAAGTAATTTCACCTTCAATTCTGATCGTATTTTTTTCTTTGGTTATAAGTTCTTGCTTCACAACTGTATCTGCTGTTGTTGGAACTTGAGCTCCCGTAAAAATACGAACAGCTTCTCCAGCAGAAAGATCAATTGATGGTACATCACCTGCCTTTATTTCGCCTCTAACAGTATAAGTATCCGTATCGCTTAAATGCAAAGCGTAACCGTCCATGGCTGATTGTCTAAAGGGAGGAAGGTTTATAGGTGCAGCAATATCTTCAGCCAGTACATATCCCTTTGCTTTTTCAATGGAGATCATCTCCGTTTTAGAAGTGCATTGTACGTTTTCTTTAATTAGCGATATGGCTTTTTCTACAGTAATCAAAATTTCCGTTATATTCACATAAATATAACGGTTTGAATTAGAAGTTGCCTCATATATTTTTAAAAAACACTATGATTTTAAGCTTAACGAGTATAATATTTTTATGTATTCTTTTCTTCGTGATAGCAGTATTATATGGTTCAGTCGGCTTTGGCGGTGGTTCTAGCTATTTAGCGATTCTTGCCTTATTGGCTGTTTCATTTTTTACAATGAGGTCATTAGCTTTGGTATGCAATATTATTGTCGTGGTTGGAAGTACCTATTGGTTTATAAAAAAAGGGCATTTTAAAATAGCTGATTTCTTTCCATTTGTAATCACTAGTGTACCTATGGCCTTTGCTGGAGCCTCGTTTAAACTAGAAGAGCAAGTGTTTTTTGTGATACTGGGTGGCGTGTTAATAATTGCTGCGATTTTCCTGATTTGGCAAGCCAAAAACTATTCAGGCTTTGAGCGAGAAGTAACTAAGAAGTATCCTGCTTTCATACACTATATATTGGGTGCTGGTATAGGATTTGTGTCTGGTATGGTTGGCATTGGGGGTGGTATTTTTCTTGCACCTATTTTATATTACTTAAAATGGGGGACATCTGTTAAAATAGCTGCACTGTCGAGTTTTTTCATTTTAGTTAATTCAATCTCTGGCTTAGGAGGACTTTTCTACTCTCAAACTTTTAATGCACCTGTTTCTATGCTTATAGCTCTTGGTTTAGCTGTTTTGACAGGAGGGCAAGTAGGTGTTCGATTAAGTTTTAAAAAGCTTTCACCTAGCGGGATGAAAGTAATAACTGCAGTGTTAGTGTTCATAATAGGAGTGAGGGTGCTTTTGGTAAATGCACTCAACATACTTTAATGAATAGTTTAGCATTGAATCTCTTATGAAACCATCTTGCAGTGCGCTCACTATTGCCCGTCATGGGATTTCTATATTTTCATTAGTTGATAGTATTTTCAATCTGTTATTTTTGCCCTCCCCCGTATCAAAGGATTTCCCCTTCTCACTAAATAACTATTGCATTTACTTTTTTGGCAATAGTTTTCAAATATTAGCCACCACATGATTTTAATAACAAATATTTTCAAGTAAAGAAACCTGCACATATCCCATTATATGTAGCATTAGTTACAGTGTGATTCCTGAGATTTCTTTTTCTTGTAGTTTATAATGGTCGAAATGTGTAAAATTTCTGACCGTGACTTTATTTAATGAATTTTAAAAAACAAATAAGTAGAGTAACAATGGTTTTGGTGCTTTTGACTGTACTAGATACTCTCAGTTCTTACGGTCAGGCAAAAAAACCGACTTGGATTGAAAAGAATCCTAATTTCAAGATCGATCCGTTTATGATGGTACAGCTTTGGGGTGTTCAGACAATAGGCATGAGAGCAGATTTGGATGGAGATGGCACTTTTGAGGATGTAGAAAATCGCTTCAATATCCACTTAAGGCGTGCTCGATTAGGTTTTAGAGCTAATCCATACTCTTGGCTCAACTTCACTTTAGTTACATTTTATGATGGTGTAGGTAAAGATGAGCTTAATGCAAGTTTTGGTCCTAGTGAAGTACATGATGTAGGATTTGGTATTTGGGATGCCTTTTTCCATGCGAAATTATCAGATAGTGAGAGCCTAATCATAACGGGGGGTTATTTTAGACCGCAACTAGGTAGGGAAAGTATTACTTCAAGCTTTGCCACCACTTCCGGAGACAAGGCTATTCAGCAAAATTATATTAGATTTCACTTGACAGGTATTGGGTCTGGGCGAACACCAGGTATCAATGTCGGGGGTCTTCTATTCAATGACACGGAAGGTTTTCAGATCAATTACAATGCGGGAATTTTTAATCCTGTAGTAACAACCGATCTACCTGGTGGACAAAATTCAGTCGGTACTTCTGCAGCTCCTCTATTCGTGGGCCGGACAGTGTTTAATTTCGGTGATCCTGAAATGAGTAAATATACAATAGGATATAAGTCCAATTATTACAATGAACGATATGGTCTTTCAATAGGTCTCGGTGGTAGCTATCAGGGCGAAACAGGTCTCTTTGATCTAAACACTTCTCTTAGTGCCGACTTCCTTTTAAACTGGGGTCCATTAAACATTGATGGGGACTGGCATTTACTCAGCCGCGAAGGAGGAGATAAGGGTGTTGGTGGTCTGAATGTGTACAACGCTAACACAGGCCATATTAGGGCTTCATATAACATACTTGTAGACGGAAAAATTTTAGAGCCGACAGTAATGTGGATGCAATACAATGGTGCTGAAGAGGCGATGGCACAAAAAGAAGCACACGCAGTAGGATCTTTTTCTGGAAGCAATGATACTTATAATGTAGGTTTTAATTTTTACCAGAATACACACAGACTTAAATGGATCGCCCATTATGTAATTCAGCAAGGTACACCTGGAAGAAATCAGTGGACTGGACAGCAAGGGCTTTCAATCCAACGAGGAAATTACTTTGTAATCGGCTTAAACGCCATATTTTAAAAAAGAAAGTTTAATCAGTAGCAAAACCAAAATAAAATGAATTCATCGATAAAATATCTAATAACGCTTTTTGCCCTGATGATCATCGTGGCATGTGGAAACCAAAAATCTTCGCAGGAAGATAGTTCAGCTCAAAAAGAAGCTCCAAAAATTGATTATTATAATGATGCTTACCTTGTAGAGGCAACTGATGTAAAACAAATGATTGAAAATAGTGCAACCTTTACTTTAATTGAAGTATCCAAATTAGAAGATTACGAATCAAGCCATGTCCCGGGTGCGCTTAATATTTGGAGATCTGAATACGAAAATCGAGAAGACTACGATTATGGAGGGATGATAGCCACTAAAGAAAAAATGGAAACTTTATTAACTCGTCTTGGTGCTTCTTCCGATCACGAGATTATTATATATGATACGAAGGGTAATGTAGATGCACTGCGCTTCGTTTTTATTTTGAGAAGATATGGTCACGATAAAGTACGCATTATCAACGGTGGAAAGAACGGCTGGACTGATGCAGGTTTTTCGCTTGATACTACACCGGTACAGTTAGTAAGCATTACTACTCCTTTTGTATTTGATTCAACAAAGGAATCTATAGCGCATTATGCGTCCAAAGAGGAAGTAATAGCTGCCTTAGATGATCCGAATGTTATCTTGTTGGACGTCAGAACTTTGGATGAATACACTGGAAAGATGCTAAAAAATGGAGCAGCAAAAGCTGGAAGACTTCCAAAAAGTATTCATATTGATTGGGCAAATACCATAGATTACGATGAATCATTTCGTTTCAAAGAAGCGGCTGATCTCATGTATTTGTACGAATCAAAAGGTGTAACAAAAGATAAAAAGATTATAGCCTACTGTCACACTGGAGTTAGGTCAGCGCATACTCAGTTTGTCCTGAGTGAGCTTTTAGGATACAAAAATGTCAAAAATTATGATGGATCATGGACAGAATGGAGTCATGACGATAATCTTCCTTTCGAAATCGATCCGAAAGAAGAATTGGTTGGTACCCCAACAATCGATTAAGGAAAACAAATGATCTATTTGAGGGTGTCGAAGTCTAATTCGATACCTTTTTTTGGCATTTATCTAGTCTTAAAATACCCTGAAAAAGAACAAAATTAACATTATTTTCCAGACCACTTACTCCTTAGGTAGTTTATAATGTTCTGTTTGTAATAGGTGTGCGGTATCGCTAATTCGAATATTAAAAAGCAAGCTGTCAACGCTAATGCAAGCATTTTCTCTACGTCTATAAGTGATAGTCACTGTTTATATTACGTGTTTTCGTAGAGAATACCTAAGACTTGACCATCGAACTATGATTAGTTCAGTAGCTCTACAAGCAAACATATTTATAGCACATTATGAGTGCTGAATAGACAGTAAGATCAGTTTTTCATATGAATTTCTCTCTAACTTCAGATCCCAAAAGATTAATGATAGCACTTCATACTCCTTGCTGTTAGATCTTGATACAGAAGCTGGCACGGGAAATATAATGCTAGAAATTCAAATATTGAAAGCAAGGTAAAGGTTCTCTCTATTGCTAAAAATGAGTGCGAAAAAAATCATTAATGGGATCGAACCATACTGCATAGGTCGAACCATAGTAAAGTAATTTTAGGACGATACACTCTTTTCTTCTTTGGACGCTACGCATTTTCTTCTCCCTCGCAATAGATCCATATTGCTATAAAATTATTTTTTTCGAGGGTGGCGAGGGATGTTTTCTTTTTTCGCGTCTAACCATTGAATCAAATAAATAATAGAATGAAAACGATAAAATTTTTAGCAGTAGTAGCATTCTTCACCCTTAGTTTCAGTGCCTTTTCACAAGGGCCCAGAGGGGGTAGACCCGGGGGAGGACCAGAGGAAATGATCAAAAGAGAGAAGCAAGCTTTGTATGAGAAGGTTGAAGATCTAAGCAGCGATCAAAAGCTCTTATTAGATGGTATTTATGAGGAGTTTCAAGTGACGCTGGAGGAAACCATGGAAGAGTTAAGAAGTTCTGGAGACCGAGAGAGTAGAAGAGAAAAAATGGAAGCCATTAGAACAGAAAAAGACACACTTGTTAAGGATGTCTTAAGCGAAGAACAATATAAAATCTATGAAAGTATTTCTCAATCAAGAGCCAAGAGAAAGAGCAGAGATTCAGAGATGGAAACTGAAGACCAATGAAAAAGAAGCTGTTATTTGTAGTAATTTTACTATCAATTAATGCCATAAATTTAAATGCTCAAAGTCAGGCACAGACAATCTCTGTGTCTGGCTTATTGCAGGATAATTCAGATGGTTTGCCGCTTGTCGGTGCCTCAGTATTATTGGTGAATGTAAAAGATTCAGCACGCTCCAAATATGCTGTAGCTGATGCAGAAGGAAGATTTCAAATGAACGAATTGGAGCAGGCCTTTTATAAATTAAGAATATCCTATGTGGGTTATAAGACTTTCGCTAAAATTATTAGAATATCATTACCTGATACTGATCTAGGACTTATCAAATTGGAACCAGATGTCACCTCTTTGAATGAGGTTGTAGTAAAGGGAAAAGTGGTAGCGGTTCAGCAGATAGGAGATACAACTCAATTTAACGCTTTAGCTTATAAAACCAATCCAGATGCATCGGCCAAAGACTTAGTAAGCAAAATGCCTGGAATTGTTATTAGCAGTGATGGGGTCACTGCAAATGGTGAAAGTGTACAACAGGTCTTACTGGATGGAAAGAGATTTTTTGGACAAGATCCTTTACTCTCTCTCAATACTATTCCAGCTGATATAGTGGATAAAATACAAGTTTATGATGAGGAAAGCGACCAAGCTAGGCTAACCGGTTTTGATGACGGTAATACCACCAAAACCATGAATGTGGTTACCAAAGAAGACAAGAGAAATGGTCAATTTGGAAAACTATATGCTGGATATGGAGAAAATGGATTGTACAAAGCTGGAGCCACTCTTAATTTCTTCGATGGAGATCAACGAATAACTTTCTTGGGAATGTCAAATAATATCAATCAGCAGAATTTTGGAAGTGAGGATCTCATTGGAGTCAGCGCTGGTGGAAACAGAGGTGGAGCGCGCAGAGGAGGAGATCAGACCTTCATTACTGGGACACAAGATGGAATAACTTCGACTCATTCCTCTGGTCTAAATTTTAGTGATGAATTATCGACAAGAACGACTTTCGAAGGAAGTTACTTTTTTAATAACTCCATCAATAATAATGACGCACTATTGAGTCGAGAAACTTTTCTTACTAATGGATCTCAATTTTATTCTGAAGAGCAACAAACGACTACTAACAACACCAGTCATCGATTGAATTTGAGGCTTAACCATGATTTTAATGAGAATAATAGTTTATTGCTTAGATCCGCAATTAGCTATCAGGATAATGAAAGCAATGAAACTACCTTTGGTAAGACTTTGACCGATGAGGAAGAGCTATTGAATGAAACTTCAAATAGCTACAACAGCTTTAACAATTCTTTGAATTTCACCAATAACCTGATCTTCCAGCATAAATTCGAAAAGGTAGGTAGAACAGTATCCCTTGATCTAAATACTAAATATCAACCGACCACACGTGAAAGTTTATATGAGGATTTAGTACTTGATTCACTGATTGATTACAATACTGAAGAATATGAATTGTCAACAGGAGCAACAGTCACTTATACTGAGCCTGTGGGGTTGACGGGCCAATTAGCAGCTAGCTACGCCTTTAATAATTCAGTGAGGAATATCGACACAGAAACCTTTTTTGTGGAAGAGGACGCTTCAGCTAAAGTGTTTAGTAGTGAATTGTCAAATACGATGGAAAGTGTTTACCAAACCCATTTACCAGGTATTAGCTATTCAAATAATAAATATGGTAATATCTTTGATATCGGGCTTTCCTATCAATATGCTGCTTTAAAAAATAGCAACTTATTGTCTCTAACTAATGAGCGGTCAAATCAAGCTTTTGGTAACTTTTTACCTTCATTGCTTACCCGCTTTCAATTAGGTGAGGACGGTAACTTCTTTCTAAGATATGCAGCCACTACCACAGTTCCCAGTGCTAGCCAACTTCAGACGGTAATAGATAATAGTAATCCTTTGTTCTTATCAGCTGGTAATCCTAATCTAGATTTGTCATACAATCATAATTTAGATTTCCGACTTCAAAAGAATTATTTTGACATAAACGCCACGCTATCAAATAGAACGAGTATAAAAACCAGCAATAATTATATTGGGAATAGTACAGCCATCATTGCAGAAGATTCTGTCTCTGCTGGAGGAGTTGTTTTGACAAAAGGTGCTCAGATTACAAGTCCAACCAACTTCGATGGTTATTGGTCAGTCCGAAATAATACAACCTACGGAGTGCTCATTTCTCCTATTAAAAATAACTTGAATCTATCGGCAGGGCTTGGATATGTTAATTTACCAGGATTGACCAATGGGGTAAGTAATACAGCTGAGACGTATTCTGCTGATTTAAAGGTGGGCTTAGTGAGTAATATTAGTGAAAATATAGATTATAATGTCTATTATCAGGTCGCAGGAAGTCGTGTTCTAAACTCCTTACAATCCAAAACAAACAATCAATATTACACACAGACTGTTGGGTCAACGGTCAATTTGATATTTCCAAAGGGATTTGTATTTCGAAATGAAGCTTCTTACCAGAAATACACAGGAATAAATAATAGTTTTGATACAAATTACACACTGTGGAATATGGGCCTTGCAAAAAAGTTTTTGAAAGACGACAGAGGAGAATTAGAATTATCTGTTTTTGATTTACTAGGTCAAAATCAAAGTTTTAATCAAGAAGTGACTTCCCAATATCTGGAAGAAAGCCAAACGCAAGTTCTTCAACGCTATTTTATGCTAACATTTACCTATCAACTTCGGAATTTTAGATAATGGTGTTCAGATAAGAGATTAATCATGTACAAAATTACAACAAGCAAATTTTTACTTTACTTGTCCATTGAAAATATTTTTAGGAATGAAAAATTAAAGGGTCAGATATGGTTTGCCACTCATATAGCTTAAAAGTGTATTTGTTGCAGTTTATAGCAGTTTACAGATTATTTATAACTGGAATCTCAAAATATTCGTCAGTATAAGGATTAGAAAATGGCTCACTAAAAACTCTAGATAACAAAAAAATAAAGATGGAATACAATAGAATGGTAATTTCGGAATATGGGGCACCAGATGTCTTGAAGAAGGTTACAGAAAAGGAGCTCCCGATTCCTCAAGCTGGCGAAGTAAGAGTTAAGGTACTGACTACCAGTGCCTGCTTTACGGATACATTAATTCGTAGAGGTATTTATCCAGCGGTTAGAAATAAACCACCTTTTTCACCAGGCTACGATTTGGTTGGTGTGATAGATGCTTTGGGGGAAGGAGTAGAAAATGTAACTGTGGGACAAAAAGTAGCGGATTTGACCGTTATTGGAGCCTACACTGAATACATTTGCCTGAAGGCAGAATCTATTGTAGTTGTCCCCGAAGAATTAGATAATGCAGAAGCCGTAAGTATGGTTTTATCTTACCTAACTGCATATCAAATGCTGCACAGATTTACTAAGTTGAAAAATGGAGACACTGTTTTAATTCATGCTACTTCAGGAGCTGTAGGTACCGCACTAATACAATTAGGCAAACTCATGAATTTGAAGATGTACGGCACTGCTTCTAAAGGTAAAAATGAGTTAGTAGAAAAAATGGGGGCAATTCCCATTGACTATAAAAATGAAGACTTCGAAGCGATAATCAAGGAGAAAGAACCGAATGGTATCGATGCTGTATTTGACCCAATTGGTGGAAGTTATTTTCCGAAATCTTTAAGACTTTTGAAGAAGAAAGGAACCTTAGTCGCCTATGGTTACCAAAGTTCGGCAGACGGGAATGGGGGTAATGTAATCCTCGATTTTTTCAAGGTCCTGTTTTGGAATTTGCTTCCTACAAAGCCCAATGCTAAATTTTATGTGATCACTTCGGAGAGAAAAAAACACCCTGATTGGTTTCAGGAAGATTTAAAAGCTTTATTCACGCTTTTGACGGAAAAACAAATCAAACCACTTATCGGAAAGATTATGAAATTAGAAGAGGCAGCAGAAGCCCATAAACTGGTCGAGAATTACATGGTTGAGGGAAAGATTGTTTTGAAAGTTAATAAGTGACAAATGTCGCTTTGTTGTAAAAATGTTGAGCTATACATTGTAAATTATGAATCCATAAGCTGGATTTTTTAAACCTATGATTAACGAAAAAAACTGTTTAGAAGCTATTGCAAAAGGAAGTGAAGAAGCTTTGGAACAGTTGTATAATGAGTATGCTGACCGGGTTTACAATACTTTAATTAGCTATACCAAAAATTCGGAAGATGCAGAAGAACTGCTCCAAGATGTGTTTGTGACCCTTTACAATTCTGTAGCAAATTTTGAGCATAACTCTGCTGTTAGTACATGGATTTACCGCATAGCTGTGAATAAGGCATTAGATTTTATACGGAAGAGAAATAGTAAAAAGCGCTTTGGAATTTTCACTTCTCTTTATTCAAAAGAATCTGGTGAAATGAAATATGATTCCATTGAATTTGTGCATCCTGGCATACAAATGGAAAACAAAGAAGATGCAGCTTTTTTATTTAAAGCAATAGAGTCACTGCCTGAAAACCAGAAAACTGCATTCATTCTAACTCAAATTGAAGGCTTACCACAGAAAAAGGTGGGAGAAATAATGGAGCAAAGTAGGAAATCAGTAGAGTCTTTAGTGCAAAGGGCTAAAGCAAATTTAAAAGTAGAACTAAAAAAATTCTTCCCAGAGCGAGGGAAAAAATAAAATTTTACGTCAAAATGGATATGAAGTCTGAAGATCGAATAAATAGGGCATTAAAGAGTGTTGAAAACATTGAAAGAGCTAAAGCTCCAGAAGATGGGTTTCAAAAAATTCAAGCGAAGATTGCCGCTCAGAAAAATGTAAGCAAGAATACAAAGGGGGTTTTAGGAACGTCCATGTTAAAAATGGCAGCGATGATTGCCATTATCCTGAGTTTTAATATCTGGGCAGCTTCTAACTATTTAGGAAAAGATAATGTACACCTGGATAGCTCAGCATATTCACAAATAACCACTGACTATAACTTATACGAAAATGAACAATAAAATATATAAAATCGGATTTTTGGTATTATTGGTGATTAACATCGCCATGCTAGTACTTTTTGTACTGAAACCAGACAGAAGCAGATCTAAAGAGGGGATGAAGGAAAAAATAGCTATGCAGCTTGATTTTACGGACGATCAAAAATCTTCTTTTGGAGAAATGGTTGATAAGCACAGAAATGCAATTAGAACGCTTAACGATCAAGAGCGTAAATTAACTGATCAATACTTTAGTCAATTGCAGTCATCTTCATCAGCTACAGAAAATATGGCCAAGCAAGAAGAAACTTTTCAAAAAATTATGGATGTAAAATCTAAGAAGTTAAGTACCACTTACCTTCATCTAGACGATGTGAAATCGCTTTGCAATGATGAGCAGCTTGAGAAATTTGATGCATTTCTGAAGCAAGTCATACCTCGTTTGACAGGTGCCCCTGATCGTGATAGCAGAATGGAGAGAAGGATTCGTTGACAAAAAAAACCGTAATGCATGAGGTTTAATGCTATTTGCTTTTATTGTAATCAAAAAAGCAATCCCGCCAGATTGAAGCGCGCTGAACTTTGAAACAACTACATAATGTACAAGTCCTTATTAGTACTAAGCTTTTGGAGCCTCTGAATTCATTTACGCAGTTATTTTGAAATTGAGTATTGATAAACTGAAAACTTGCTAAGTAGTATTACAACTGTTTTTTACCTTGGTTTTTGAAGATTTCAATCGTTGTTTGGTGTGGTTTACTCGGGGGGGTAAATTTTTATTTGCTCAAGTAATAAGGAAATCGCCTATTGGTGGACTGCTATCCTGTAGAGCATCTTTACATATACTTTAGTATTTACATCTTAAGAAGGGGTCCCAAAATCCGATATGAATCTAGATTTTCCAGACAAATTTTTTACAGCCTAGCTTTTAAGGATTATATTAATAATGTGTATGCATTTGATATCTTCGTTGATATTCATTCCTGTTTGTTTTATAGGTGATACACCTAAATTTGTATTTCAGTAGTTCACATAATCTTAATTCTTAAAGAGTGTGGTTTTTTGTGGTAATCAAAAATAGAATTACCATGAAAAACAAATTATTACTTACAATTATCCTACTTCTTACTTGGGTAGGAGCACAAGCCCACTCAGGTGGGGTATGGATAGCCAATGATGGATGTGGTCATTGGTACGCCATTGTATTTCACTATCATAACAATAGTAGTGGAGGGTCTGTTTCTGGCTCTGCAAAAGCTGGACTTTATATTGACTACGACCAGGATGGTGTATTCAACGTGAATGGACAAACATACGCCTATACCAATGCTGCCGGTTTTACGACTAGCGATGGAGACTTTCAGAGATTTACTGATTGGATTAACCTTTCTGATAAGTCAATGTCAGCTAATGCATTTGCAAATAATGCAGCTACTCAAACTGAGGTGCTAAATTGGCTCAATGCTAATAAAAACTTTGGAAAAAATTACTCTTTAACTGTAGCCATAGATGCGGGAAACTATTCTAGTACATGGTACGAAGCATTAGTCGCACCAATTAAGCCCTTATCGCCTGGAGTTTATAAAACATCGACTTCAACCTCCTCAATGGTGGAAACTCCTGTTGGTTATACTAACCCATTTAACTTAAAATATACTCCTACTAATTTCACTGGAACTCTAACAACTCAGAGCACCTGTGGAGAGACTTTACAAATTGAAGCAAGTTTAACACAGACTTGTGTTGAAGAATATGGTTTGGTTTATTCCTTGACTAACCAATTACCTTCAGTAGGGGATGCAGACGCAACAAAACAAGTATTATGGAATGGTGTCGCCACTGATTTTACCAATGAGGCACTTGACTATACCGTAAATGTAGATGCAGCAGATGAATTTAAAGATCATTACCTAAGAACATACTATTTACAAAATGTGTCGGGGACTTATTTTTATGTTTATTCACCATTGATTACTGCCATGCCTTTGGATCCCGACTTAGATTGTGACGGTGATGGAATATCAAATGGCCAAGAGTTAGATACATCTGATACTAATAAAGATACTGATGGTGATGAAATACCTGATTACCGAGATCAAGATTCCAATAATGATGGGACTTCCGATAGTGAAGATACAGGAGCTCCCGATTGTGATGAGGATGGTGTTAAGGATTTTCAAGATTTAAATAATGATCCAGAGATTCAGTCACAGCCTTCCAATGCTTCTGCGTGTGACCTCAGCAACGCAACTTTCAGTGTAACTGCTACGGGAGGAGGATTATCCTATCAGTGGCAAGTGAATGAAGGGTCGGGTTTTGTGGATTTAGTAAATGATGACACTTACAGTAATACATCAAGCAGTACATTGAATATCTCTGCGGCCACCGTGGGTATGGATGGCTTCCTCTACAGATGTGTTATTAATTCTTCTTCATGTAATACTTCTTCAACTTCCGAGAATGCAAGCTTAACCATCAATTTTGCTAGTGCGCCTGTATCAACGGATATCACATATAATCTTGATGAAACAGCTGCCGCTTTAAGCACACATATTACAGGTCAAAATTTGACTTACTATGATGCTGAAAACGGAGGTACTGGTGTTGTTCATGAAATAACTCCTTCTACAAATAATGTTGGAGTTAGCGAATACTGGGTAAGTCAGACTGTTGATGGATGTGAATCCGCAAGGTCTAAAGTAACTGTAACTGTGGAATTTCCCTATGCATTAGGAGGTTCTGCTAGCGCAAAAAGCAGCTTGTTTGCTCTCAATAGTAAAGTTGATGAGTCTGTCACAATCACTGGTAGTGGTGATATAACAGACCCAAAAGTTTATGTTAACACGGGCTATCAAACTGGTGACAAGCTGCAATCAGGAATTGATTTGCCTTCAGGTATTTCAGCTAACTTTGACGCTAATAGCGGTAGTTTGAATTTCACCGGAACTGCTAGTGCAGCAGTTTGGCAAGAAATATTTAGAAATGTGATGTTCTCTTCTACTTCTTCAAATACGGATGACAGAACAATTGCATTTATTTTAGAGAATAGTATCAGCCTAAAAGTAAATGGCAAAGATCACTATTATCAATATATATCAGGTAGCAAAACGTGGGCTCAGGCAAAGACAGAAGCGGAAGCTATGACATTCTTAGGATTGCCGGGATACTTAGCGACAGTCACTTCGCAAAATGAAAATGACTTTATTGAAAATAAATTAGCTAGTGATGGGTGGATTGCAGGATCAGATGACCACAATTTCATAAATGCTGCAGTTGGTTCCACATTGTATGCAAGTCAAGCTAGTGCAGAAGGGAAATGGTATTGGGTGAGTGGACCAGAAAAGGGAGTAGCTATTTCAAACGGCAACGCTTCTCCAGTAGCAGTAGGGGATGCTTTTATTAATTGGAATCCAGGGGAACCAAATAATTCTTCGGGCGAACACTATATGCAATTATATTCCACGCAAAATGGAAAGTGGAATGATCTGCCTGGTGGATATAGCCTTAATGGCTTTGTGGTAGAATATGGAGGATACGAAGATGAAGAGTCGCCAAGTATCCTGCATAGCAGAGTTTTTTCATTTGACCAAGATGCAGATATTTCTATTACTGTAAATGACATTGATGAAAATAGTACAGCTGGTACAGTCTTAGATCAATTACATGTTTCCGGAATCGATGAGGACATGAATATTACTTTCGCATTGACCAGTGGCGAGGGTGATACTGACAACAATCTATTTTCAATAGTTGATGGCGAATTAGTTAGCAGCAGCAGTTTCGACTATGAAAGCAAATCAAGTTTAAGCATAAAAGTAAAAGCTTCAGATGAACTTGGAGGCAGTTTTGAAAAAGTATTAGTTATTTCGGTCAATAATCTTAATGATAATGCACCAATAATCGCTGCTAATCAGTCATTTGATATTGATGAGAATAGTGCAGAAAACACGGTAGTAGGAACTGTTTCAGTAAGCGATGCAGACGGCAGCACTACTTATGAAAACTGGACGATCACATCAGGCAATACGAACGAAGCCTTCCAAATAGATGAAAATACGGGCGAAATCTCAGTAAAGTCTACTGACTTGGATTATGAAGCAGTAGGTAATTACACTTTGACGGTAACTGTTCAAGATGGAGGGAACACTTCTGAAGCAGTTGAATTATCAATTGACATCAATAATTTGAATGACAATGCACCGGTAGTAGCTGAAAATCAGTCATTTGATATTGATGAGAATAGTGCAGAAAACACGGTAGTAGGAACTGTTTCGGTAAGCGATGCAGACGGCAGCATTACTTATGAGAACTGGACGATTACTGCTGGGAATACAAATGAGGCTTTCCAGATTGATGCCAATACAGGCGAGCTATCAGTAAAAACTAACGACTTGGACTATGAGGCAGAGGGTGCTTACACTCTTACAATAACAGTTCAAGATGGAGCTAATACTTCAGCAGCAGTTGATTTGACCATTGACATTAATAATCTTAATGATAATGCACCAGTAATTGCTGCAAATCAATCATTTAATATTGATGAGAACAATGCTCAAAATACGGTAGTGGGTACAGTTGCAGTAAGCGATGCAGACGGAGCAACTACTTACGAGAATTGGACTATTACGGCTGGAAATACGAACGAAGCCTTCCAAATTGATACCAATACCGGAGAAATCTCAGTAAAGACTACAGACTTGGATTATGAAGCAGTAGGTGCTTATACCTTAACTTTGACAGTTCAGGATGGAGCGAACACTTCTTCTGCGGTTGATTTGAGCATAGACATCAATAATTTAAATGACATTGCACCAGTAATTGCTGTAAATCAGTCATTCAATCTCGATGAGAATAGCACTCAGAATTCAGTAGTAGGAACAGTTGCGGTAAGCGATGCAGATGGCAGTACTACTTATGAAAACTGGACGATCACAGCAGGCAATACGAACGAAGCATTCCAGATTGATGCTAATACAGGCGAGATTTCAGTACAAACTACTGATTTGGATTATGAAGCAGTAGCTGCTTATTCTTTAACAGTATCAGTTGAAGACGGAGTAAATACTGCAGCAGCAGTGGATTTGACAATAGGGATCAATAACCTGAATGATAATGCACCGGTAATCGCTGCTAATCAGTCATTCGATATAGATGAAAATAGTGCTCAAAATACAGTAGTAGGTGCTGTTGCGGTAAGCGATGCAGATGGCACGACTACTTATGAAAACTGGACCATCACAGCGGGCAATACCAACGAAGCCTTCCAGATTGATGCCAATACCGGTGAGCTATCCGTAAAAACTACTGACTTGGATTTTGAAGCAGTGGGAGCTTATACTTTGACGGTAACAGTTCAAGATGGAGCAAATACTTCTGAAGCAGTAGAATTGACCCTTGAAGTGAACAATCAAAATGACAATGCCCCGATAATCTCTGCTAATCAGTCATTCGATATAGATGAAAATAGTGCTCAAAATACAGTAGTAGGTTCTGTTTCAGTAAGCGATGCAGACGGAACGACTACTTATGAAAACTGGATCATCACAGCGGGTAACACCAACGAAGCCTTCCAGATTGATGCAAGTACTGGAGAAATCTCAGTAAAGACTACTGACTTGGATTATGAAGCAGTGGGTAATTACACTTTGACGCTAACAGTTCAAGATGGAGCGAATACATCAGCAGCAGTTGAATTATCAATTGACATCAATAATTTGAATGATAATGCACCGATAATCGCA
>TARA_R110002012_G_scaffold255091_1_pt1 | contig 111958 bp, 57 predicted proteins | sample TARA_R110002012 | Tara Oceans TARA_R110002012 (sample SAMEA4396515) | marine metagenome | biome: Westerlies Biome; feature: [DCM] deep chlorophyll maximum layer (ENVO:01000326); material: water (ENVO:00002006), including particulate matter (ENVO:01000060) such as... | depth 40 m
CCTTCGGCGTATTTGTTGGTCAGGACGGAACCCTGCGCAGCCATCACAGCGGTCGACACGATATTTTCGGAAGCGATTAATTCAATTTCGTTGCGCTGACGGCCTAGTTCGTCCGTAATGGACCCGAAGATTTCGGGGTCACGAGCAGCGAGCGTTTCGGTAAAAAATCCGGACTTTCGGTGATGCGTGTTCATGTTATCATTTCCTTTATCTTCGATTTACCCTGTCCAGCCGAGCGCGGCGGCAACACAATTCATTGACTGCATGAGCGGCACGCTGCTTGTTCCATCAGGTGCTGCACGGATATCGCGCAGCAACCCGATCTGCATGTCATGCACACGGTCCAATTCCCCCTGCACCCGTGCAAAACGATTTGTCATCATCGGAAATCGAGCGCCGATTTGGGCCGAGCCGGTAATAGCTTTCAGACCCAAGCAGCTTGCAGCATATTCGCGCTCTATCATTCCAAATATTCTTCGGCGCACTTCTTCATCCGTGACCAGAGCGGCGTAGCGCGCGGCAATCTTCATATCCGTGTGGAACAATGATTTTTCTGTTTCATCGACAATCAATCGAAACAGCGGCGACTGTGCGAACATGCTCTGCAACAGCACATCGCCCTCGTTCTTTCGAAACCGGCGAAACGAAGCGATCGCCGAGCCGAAGCCATACCAACCCGTAATCAAATGCCTGTTCTGCGACCATGCAAAGACCCAAGGGATTGCCCGAAGATCATCAAGGCTTTCTGCACCGAACCGCCGCGCGGGCCGCGAGCCCATCTTCAGCATTGCCAGTTCCTCAACCGGGCTGGCCTGCTGAAAGTATTTCACAAAATCCGGCTGGTGCAGCAAAGTGCTGTAGGCCGATTGCGACATCCCGGCCAGCGCCTCAAGCGCATCGTGAAAATCGGGCCTGATGTCGGGAACGGTCTTGTTCAGCGACTGCGCCAGCACCGAAGAGGCGAGAAGTTCCAGCTCATATTGCGCAGTGCCTCGGTTCGCGAATTTGGAGGAAACGACCTCGCCCTGCTCGGTGGTCCGCAGCTTGCCATGAATCGTGCCGTGCGGCTGCGCTGCAATTGCCCGTTCGGTCGGTGCGCCCCCCCTGCTGACAGAACCACCGCGCCCATGGAAAAAAACCGGATGGCAATCATGCTCCGCCAGACACCGCGAAATGTTGCGTTGAGCTTTCTCCAGTTCCCAGGTCGAGCAGATGAACCCGCCATCCTTATTGCTGTCAGAGTAGCCGAGCATGACCTCGATCTGTCCGCCCTGACCGACAATACTGCGCCGGGCCAACGGGACTTTAAGCAGCGCGTCGAGAATGCGCGGCGCGGCGCGGAGATCGTCAATTGTTTCAAACAACGGCACGACGCGTAGATCCAGCTTTTCAGCGCCAAAGCCCGCGTGGCGCGCCAAGAGATATACACCAAGCAGATCGTCGCAAGACCGCGTCATCGACAGAATGAACGGCCCCATCGCTTGCGGATCACTGCCGCGCTTTGCCTCACGCATCAGTCTCAGCAAACCCAGAAGTTCACAGGCCTCGTCGCTGAGCGTTTTATCATCCATCCACCGCATATCGACTGCGCCGAGATCGCGACGCAGACGCGCTGACCATTCCGGCGTTCCATACTCGGGTGGGGGTTCGGTTCGTGCCCAGATTTCATGAAGGACGCGGGTCGTCACAGAAGAGTTTTGCCGCACGTCCAATGTGACTGTGCGAAACCCGAAAACTTCGGCCTGCCACCGTATTGGCCGCAGATGTCGAACTGCTAGCCACTCGGCGTCAATCGTGGCCAGGGCATCCTCGATACGCCGCAGATCCGCGATAAAATCGCTCACGTGGCGGTAGGCCACCCCCCCTCCAGACTGCGTGGCGCTCACCCGAAGCTGAATGGCACTTAAAGCCTGACGAAAATGCTCTCCGGGATTGCTGTGACTGCCGATGGGTCCCGATGGAAAGGGATCGGTTACTTTTGCCAAGGCGGTCAACGTTGCGGGCGATAGCCGGGCAATTGCAGAACTCACGCTGATATGCCGCGCCGCATTTGTCAGTGCAGATGCATACCGATCAAGAATGGTTGAACGGTTCCGCTCCAGCGCGGTGCGGGTGGTTTTGGTGGTGACATTGGGGTTGCCGTCGCGGTCGCCGCCAATCCACGAATGAAACTGGACACACGGGGTAGACTGATCCTCGACGTTAAACAGGTCATGCACTGCGTCATGAAACCTGTGAAATATTTCCGGAACTGCGTCGAACAATGCATCACGGAAGAATTGCAGCCCCCATTCGATTTCGTCTTCGGGTGTCGGCCGTTCCAGCCTCAGCTCGCCTGTCAACCACAGCAGGTCAATTTCGCTTTCCAGGTCACGGATCAGATCGCGGCGTTCGCGCGGGGTCCAGCGGTGGGTTTCGAGTGTCACCAGCCCCCGATAGATGCGCCGATGAATTTCCAGCACCGTCACGCGCTTGGCTTCTGTCGGGTGGGCGGTCAATGTCGGACCGACCGAAAGCCGACTTGCAGCATCGCAAAATACCCGCCGAGAGACATTTTCTGCGTCAGCGAGTACCTTGGCAAAGCTTCCGCTTACCGCGGCGGCACCCTCTTTGGTCTCGGCCTCGCGTCGCGCGCGCATAGCGGCGTTTTCCTCGACAATTTTAAGAAGCTGAAACCAGATATTCAGCGCCTGTAGATAGCTGACCTGATCGCGACCCTGCGGCAACGGGCTTCCGCTCGTATCCAACTGCTGTGCCAACTGTGGCGCACGGCGCGCGATGACTTTGCGCCAAAGCCCATGCAGCTCGAACCGCAAAGTCTCGGAATATGCTTCATCGGTCCCAATGACACATGCAGCCTCGGGCGACAGTTGCAACTGCTCCATCAGTGGATCCTGTCTCGAGGCTCACGGCCTTCAAAGAAATCACGCAGATTCTCGATCACCCTGAACCCCATGGCGTCGCGGGATTCTCTGGTCGCGCTGCCCAGATGCGGCAGCATCACCAACCGGTCACAATCCCGAAGCCCTGGATTGATCCGAGGCTCACCTTCGAACACGTCAAGAGCCGCGCCGCCGATGGTGCCAAACCAGAGCGCTTGTGACAGCGCCAGTTCATTGATCACCTCGCCACGGGCCGTGTTGATCAAGAACGCGTCAGGTTTCATCAACTCAAGCCGCGCCGTATTGATCATGTTGCGGTTTTCCGCCCCACCCGGACAATGCAGGGAAACGAAGTCGCACTGTGGCATCAACGTCTCGATATCCGCCACTTGTGTTGCATTGCATCGCGCCAGCACATCGGGGGCAACTTTGCTGCGGTTCTGGACGATGATCTTCATCCCGAAACCATGATGCGCCCGGTGTGCCATCTCCTGACCAATCCTGCCAAAGCCAATGATCCCCAGCGTTTTACCTGACACTTTGGTGCCAATCAGATGTGTGGGACGCCAACCGGTCCAACGGCCTTCGCGGATCTCGCGCTCGCCTTCACCAGCGCGTCGGGCCACCATAAGCAGCAGTGTCATCGCCAGATCGGCAGTACATTCACTTAAGACATCCGGCGTATTCGTGACCGTAATCCCAAGGCCATGCGCAGCCGCCACGTCGATATGGCTAAAGCCAACACCGTAATTGGCAATGATTTTGGTCTGCACCTTTTCCATTTGCATCGCCGCCGCACCAATCGCATCAGTCACGGTCGGCAAGACAGCATCATAACACGCCAACGCTGCTTTGAAATCTGCAGGGCCGAGCGGAGTGTCGGCACCGTTCAGCACAGTGTCGAAGCTTTCAGACAATTGCGCTTCGACCGCTGCCGGCCAGCGACGGGTCACCAGAATCTTGGGTTTCGCCATGGTACGCCCTCCTATTGCATCACATTTGCGATTGTCTCACCGATCACTGCCGGATTGGCGGCGACAGTCACGCCGGCGGCGGTCAGGATCTCGACCTTTTCACTGGCACTTTCGCCAAATGCCGAAATGATAGCCCCGGCATGACCCATGGTGCGGCCCTTCGGCGCTGTCAGCCCCGCAACATAGGCAACCACAGGTTTGGTGACATGATCTCGGATGTATTCGGCAGCTTCTGCTTCTTGTGGCCCCCCGATTTCGCCGATCATACAAATGATGTGGGTTTCAGAGTCGTTCTCGAACTGTTCAAGAATATCTCTGAACGACGACCCGTTGATAGGATCGCCGCCGATACCAACAGAAGTCGATATTCCGATGCCACGTTCCTTGAGCTGTGCCGCGGCTTCATACCCCAACGTTCCGGACCGGCCGACGATTCCTACGTTCCCCTGCAGGTAAATATGCCCGGGCATAATCCCCAGCATTGCCTTGCCAGGGCTGATGGTGCCCGCGCAATTCGGCCCGGTCAGCACCATCCGGCGCTCTTTGGGATAGCGGTACATATATCGTTTCACCCGGATCATATCCTGTGCTGGAATGCCATCGGTGATACAGACGCAATAGCGGATACCGGCATCTGCGGCCTCCATGATGCTGTCGGCCGCGAAAGGCGGTGGGACAAAAACCAGCGTCGCTTCTGCACCGGTCTGGGCCACCGCCTCCTTCATTGTATTGAAAACCGGTACCCCTTCGACGGTTTCACCCGCCTTGCCGGGCACCACGCCGCCGACGACGTTTGTGCCATAGGCAATCATATCTTTGGTATGAAATCTGGCCATTTTGCCGGTGATGCCCTGCACAAGCACTTTTGTATTACGGTCAAGATAGATGCTCATCTCACGGCCCTCACTTTGGTGCTTTGTTCAAGATCGCTTTTCCAGGCTCCAACCGCGCGTTCTGCCGCCTCCATCAGCGTTGTTGCACGGATCAGCGGCAGACCGCTTTGCGCGAGAATTTTCTGGCCTTCTTCGACGTTGGTACCCGCAAGGCGCACAATCACAGGGACGTTAACTTCTACTTCGCGCAGAGCCTGAACGACGCCCTCCGCGACCCAGTCACACCGGTTGATCCCCGCAAAGATATTCACCAGAATGGCTTCAACCTTGCTGTCGGACAGGACCAGACGAAACGCTTTGGCAACCCGTTCTGGCGTGGCACCGCCGCCAATATCGAGAAAGTTCGCCGGCGCGCCACCAGCCAACATGATCGTATCCATCGTGGCCATCGCAAGGCCTGCGCCATTTACAATACAGCCAATGTTGCCATCCAGTCCGACATAGGACAGCCCTCGATCTGCCGCCCGACTTTCGCGCGGATCTTCCTGAGACTTATCCCGGAGTTCGGAGATTTGAGGGTGCCGGAACAGCGCATTGTCATCGAATGTCATCTTGGCATCCAAAGCCATGATCCGATTGTCCCCGGTGATCACCAACGGATTGATTTCAACCATCGTTGCGTCAAGCTCAGTGAAGGCGCGAAAACAGCCCTGAAGGGTGCGCACCATCTGCTGCACCATGCCTGCCTCGACCCCCAGCTTGAAAGCGATCTCGCGGCATTGGAATTCCTGAAGCCCAACAGCCGGTTCGACGGTGGCGCGCACAATACTGTCAGGTCGGTTGGCCGAGATATCCTCGATCTCCATCCCGCCTTCGGCGCTGGCCACGATCATCACGCGCTGGCTCGTCCGGTCGAGCACGAAACCAAGGTAAATCTCGCGGTCAATCGGGACCGCTGCTTCGACATAGACGCGGTAGATACCCTTGCCTTCGGGGCCGGTCTGATGGGTGACTAGTTTGCGGCCGAACATGTTTTCAGTGGCAGCCTGAATTTCCACGTCACTGTTGCAGACCTTAACACCACCGGCTTTGCCGCGGCCTCCGGCATGGATCTGCGCCTTGACCACCCAACGCTCGCCGCCCATTTCGCGGGCCCGATAGGCCGCCTGCTCAGGACTATACGCCAGAGCACCTTGTGGCACGACGACGCCAAAGTTGCTGAGTAGCTCCTTGGCCTGATATTCGTGAATATCCATTTCCCACCCTCCCAGATGACTGCTTATTCTGCCGCGATGCTTTTCTCGTAGTGCCGGTTCAACTGTGCAAGCACCGCGTCGATATCGACATCAGCTCCCAGGGCACGCATGGCGCCACCAAACCGTGTGACGATCTCTGAGATTGAGGCCTGATCCAGCAGGTTCAGAATGCCGATACGGATTTGCACAGGTTGGGATAACGTGGGCCAGATCCCGAAACCGTCGGCGCGGCAGTTCTGTACTAGCTCCATCTCTCTACCAGCGAGCGTGTCGGGTAAATTCAGCACCACCAGCGAGGTCATGTTTGACGTGACTTTGCAGCCCATCAACGTCACAGCATCGCGCAGGGCGGCTTCATGGAAGGCGTAATCCCGTGCCCGCTGCGCGACCCCGTGTTGCAGTGTGATCCGCAGCGCCTCGTGAAAGGCGGCGACTGCATAGGGGCTGTGCGTGCGGTGATAGACACCCTTGTCGGTGTCCTTTCCGTCGATGATCGCCCAATGGCGCGCCTCGAGGATCGGATGATGGACAAAACTGCGGCATCCGGTTGCCTTGAGCGCATCAATATACCGCTCGGTAAAGGACACAGGCGCATAGGTCAGCGGCAGACAGCAGATGCCTTTCTGCGGACAGGATGCCCAGCCGTGGATGCCCGGAAAATCGTCAATCGCAAAATCTTCGACACCCAGCGACGACACCGCATCGACCAGTCCCATCACGTCATGCCGCACGCAGGCGTCTGAGAATCCGCGGATATCGTTCACGCGCCCCGCGCCTGTTTCGGAATGGGCCATTGCGGCCCATTTCGGCTTATGCTCCGACAGCGCCTGCTCGATGATCTCGGCGCTCACCGACGTGCCGTGGGGCACGTCAATGGTCGTAACTGACGCGGCCTTCGGGTCCATCGGATTGGCAGCCAATTCCTGTTCAGTCGCCGCCTTCATCCGTACCGTCAGACCGTCGATCCCCGAGAAGGTGCCGTTGTTGAAAACGACGACCCTGTCTCCCGGCATCACGGCATTGAACATCACGTCAAGCCCGCTCCACCCGGTGCCAGCAACGCCAAAGGTATGAACGTTGCGGGTGCCCATCACGGTTCGCAGCATATGTTTTGCCTCGACCATCCCGCGCAACACATCTGGCTGCATGTGGTCAGCGACACCAGCCGCCGCAAACCGCTGCAAAACGCGGGGATCGGTGTTACCGGGCCCCGGACCTGCGGCAAGTGTCTGAGGAATGTCAAGTTGCGGAAAGATCATAGCGTCGGTCATTGCGATTATGTTTCCTGTCAGTTGTTTGAATTCTCACTGTAGGAAACACCCCATCGACAGATCGCGCAATATCCGTCACTACTGCTTATGGGTATCTATATGGGCAGGGACTTGCCCACCCATAAAGGCAAGAATACCAAGGTATACACTCGACGCACCTACCCAAAGGTATAGGTTAGTCTAAAAAGGGATTTAATTTATTATGGTTAGCGACGCGATCAAACCGATTACTCTCATGCTAGCCGATAGCAACCCGCTCGTGCTCTCGGCAATGTCTGCCTATTTTGAACGGGACAAGCGATTCTCGCTTGTGGGCACCACCGCCACCGCCGAGGGGTTCCTAGGCACGGTGATGCGGGTGCCCGTGCAGGTCGGCGTCATCGACTGGAATTTGCCGGTGCTTGGCGGCGCTCGCCTGCTTGAGGTGTTGCGGGAACATGAAAAAGCCCCCCGTCTGGTTGTCTATGCCGATGAAAACAGTGATGCCCATCGTGGGGCAATGGCGGCTGGTGCAGCAGGGTTCGTAGCCCGCAACGTGCCAGTCGAGGGGCTCCTTGAAACTTGCGTCGCCGTCGCAGCCGGCAAGATGGTCTTTCCCTATCTCGACGTTCGGGAACTTCAAAAAGATCCGATTTATGCGCTTTCCCGACGCGAGCGCATTCTGCTCGACGCGTTGTCCACGGGCCTTACCAATCGTGAACTGTCAAAGGAATTGGACATATCGATCAACACTGTGAAGTTTCACCTTTCGAACGTTTTTGAAAAACTTTCTGTCCGCAACCGATCCCAAGCCATCGCATTTTATTACAGCAGCAGACTACCTCGCGAACGCGCGACGCAAAAGCTGGCGGAAAAGTAGCGATCGGGAAGCGTGAATTAATATTTCTTGACAAGAAACTAAGTTTCCTAATTGCATGGCAGCTTCTAGAGCAACGCACGCCAAAGGAGTGGATCATGAGTTTTTTTTCCGTCGAACAGGCCCCCGGACGCCTGAACCGTAGCGAGCTGGCAGTCCCCGGCAGCCAACCCCAAATGTTTGAAAAAGCGGCAGATTCAGACGCTGACGTCATCTTTCTGGATCTTGAAGATGCTGTCGCACCCGACGAAAAACCCCAGGCACGCAAGAACATCATCAAGGCCCTGAACGACATCGACTGGGGCACCAAATCCATGTCGATTCGGATCAATGGCCTCGATACGCATTACATGTACCGTGATGTGGTGGATATTGTTGAGCAGGCCGGAGAGCGGCTCGACTTGATCATGATTCCGAAAGTAGGCACCGCCGCCGACGTCTATGCCGTCGATATGATGGTGACCCAGATCGAAGATGCGAAGGGATTTAAAAAACGCATCGGGTTCGAGCACATTATCGAAACAGCGCTTGGAATGCAGAACGTCCACGAAATTGCTGCCGCTTCCAACCGCAATGAAAGCCTGCACTTTGGCGTCGCAGATTATGCAGCCAGCACACGTGCGCGCACGACGGTGATCGGCGGTGTGAACGAGCACTATTCCGTATTGACCGACCCCGATACCGACGGCCGCCGTGACACTCATTGGGGCGACATGTGGCATTACGCGATCTCGCGCATGGTGGTTGCCGCACGCGCCAATGGCCTGCGTCCGGTGGATGGACCGTTCGGGGATTTCTCTGATCCCGAAGGGTTTAGGGCGGCGGCGTATCGCGCCGCTGTGATCGGATGTGAAGGCAAATGGGCCATTCATCCCAGCCAGATTGCGCTCGCAAATGAGGTCATGAGTCCGTCCGAAGCGGAGGTCGAGCGTGCGCAACGCATTCTCAAGGCGATGGCCGAAGCCGAAGCAGCAGGGAAAGGCGCGGTTTCTCTTGATGGCCGCCTGATTGATTATGCCTCGATCCGGCAAGCCGAAGTGCTGGTGGAAAAGGCCAAGCAGATCAGCGGCGCATGAGCGCCACGGCTGACATGCGCGATCTCGCACGTCAGTTGTTCACCGTGGCTGTAAATGCTGCCGACCCTGGATGTACAGTCCGGCGTCACTTCAAATCCTGCCCGCCAGCAGCGCCTTCTGCTGGCGGGCATTATATCGTCTTGGCCATCGGCAAGGCCGCACCGGCCATGCTGCGTGAAACACTGGAACATTTGCGCCATCCAGTAACCGCATTTGGCGTGACCCACCGACCCGGCCGGCGGGATAGCCGACAATTGCAGTACAGCCCGGATGCGCGCAGCTGGTGTCGATCCCGTAGCCCTACTTTGCAATAATGATAGTTATGCAGCCCTGGCCGCAAGCGGCGATCTGCTGATCACCGGTGCCACCGGTACGAATGTGGCGGACGTTCAGGTGCTGCTGCTGCCCTGATTTGACGCGAAGCGCCCAGATCCGGGATCATTGACCAAAAGCACCGCAACATGGCGGAGCACAGACCTGAACAATTCGACTTCTGGACCTTCCAAACCGACATTCACAAAGGCCGTATTCATGCAGGTTAACCAGTTTTCAGCTTCCTCCATCGAAATCGGGACGTGCTCATGCATCAGCTTCACATTCATATGACCAAATTTTTCCTCATAGTAACGTCGGCCACCAAGAAAACCCGAAAGGAAATTGAATTGTTCAAGCCGAACATGTTCCAGCCCATGCCCACGGTCGTGCATCTTTTTGATCTGCGCCCCTTCGGGCATGGTTTCGATCAAATCGTAAAATTCATCCACCAGCTTACGGAGAATCGGTTCGCCACCAATCTGGTCTAATACGCTCTGCCTCATCTTGTTCTCCTCCCGGACCAGAAGTTTAACCAAAATTTACGTCAGAATTATTGGATCCAACCAACTGCCTTCTGGCGCTGATGCGCTGTCATGGCATTGCGCATTAACATCGCGACCGTCACCGGCCCTACGCCGCCTGGAACTGGCGTGACCCAGCCCGCAATTTCCTTGACGGCAGACGTGTCCACGTCGCCAACAATCTGCGATTTACCATCAGAACCGACTACGTGATTTATCCCGATGTCGATCACCACCGCACCTGGTTTCACCATTTCAGCGCCAATCAGATGCGGCTTGCCCACCGCGACCACCAAAACATCGGCACGGCGCGAATGAATGGCCAACGACCGTGTCATATGATGGCAGACTGTCACCGTCGCGCCCTCTGCCATCAATAACAATGCGACAGGTTTTCCGACTATTTCGGAATGGCCGATCATCACGACCTCAAGCCCTTTGAGATCAAGCCCGGTTTCCTTGATCAGTGTCACAGCCGCCGCCGCCGTACAGGGTGCCAACGCCATGTCGGAGTAGACAATGTTGCCAATGGATGCAGGGTTCATGCCTTCTACATCCTTGAGCGGATGGATCGCCGATTGCAATGAACGGACATTGATGTGGTCCGGCACCGGACGTTGCAGAATAATCCCCAAAACTTCTGGGTCATCATTCATTTCAGAAATGAGTTGCTTGCATTCATCTTGGCTGACCTCATTGCTCCAAAGCTCCTGATCAAACCGGATCCCCGCCTTTACCGCTGCCCGCGCTTGATTGCGGACATATACGGCTACCTCGGGGCTGTCTCCGATGCTGACAGAAACCAGACGCGCGACCCTACCTCCAATGGCGGCCTGTACGAAATAAGCAGATACCTCATCCAAAATCCGGGACATCACTGCTTTGCCATCAATCAGACGGTGGTCGATGTGTGCATCTTTCATGCCGTCAAACCCTCAGGTTCATCGAATCCATGCGCGCGGCAACACGCTGTCACGGTGTTCGCCAACAGGCAGGCAATTGTCATCGGCCCCACGCCGCCCGGCACCGGTGTGATCGCCCCCGCCACAGCGGCACAGCTTTCATAATCGGCATCGCCGACCAGCGTTTTCTTGCCGTCGCGCTCGATACGGTTGATTCCGACATCAATCACGGTTGCACCCGGTTTGATCCAATCGCCCGGCACCATCTCTGGGCGCCCGACGGCGGCCACGACGATATCTGCACGGCGCACAACATCTGCCAAATCTTTGGTCCGACTGTGGGCAATCGTCACCGTACAGCTATCACCCAACAGCAGTTGCGCCATCGGCTTGCCGACAATATTCGACCGGCCAATCACAACAGCGTTCATGCCGGACAGCGACCCGTGATGGTCGCGCAGCATCATCAAACAGCCAAGCGGGGTACAGGGCACCATGGATTTTTGCCCGGTACCGAGAAGCCCGACGTTTGAGATGTGGAAACCATCAACATCCTTGGTGGGTGAGATCGAATTGATCACCAGATCTTCGTTCAGATGTTTGGGCAGCGGCAATTGTACCAAAATTCCGTGGATTTCGGGATCGTTGTTCAGCTGATCAATGAGCGCCAGCAGGTCAGCCTCGGCTGTGTTGATATCCAGTTTGTGTTCAACCGATTTCATCCCTACCTCAACGGTCATTTTGCCCTTTGAGCGCACGTAAACCTGTGATGCAGGATCTTCGCCCACCAGCACAACGGCCAGCCCCGGTGTGATGCCATGGTCATTTTTCAGACGTGTCACATGGTCGCCAACTTTGACGCGCACTCGGGCTGCGAATTCTTTGCCGTCGATAATGGTCGCTGTCATTTGTTTTCCTATAGCTTAAATTGGCAAAGGTGCGTGAAATCACGCACCCTACATCTGTCATTTTGCAGGGTGCGCGATCTCACGCACTGCGTTTAGAACAAACCTTCGACGTCACCGTCTGCATTCAACCGGATGTTTTCGGCTGATGGCACCCGTGGCAGACCCGGCATCGTCATGATCTCACCGCAGATGGCCACGACAAATCCGGCACCCGCAGAAAGGCGCACTTCACGGACCGGCACCGAGAAACCCGTAGGCGCGCCCCGGCGTTCGGGGTCTGTGGTAAAGCTATACTGCGTCTTGGCCATGCAAACCGGCAGATGGCCATAGCCCTGCTCTTCCCATTCTTTCAACTGGTTGCGTATTTTGGTATCCGCCAGCACCTCGTCCGCGCGGTAGATACGTTTCGCAATGGTTTCGATTTTCTGAAACAGCGGCATGTCGTCCGGATAGATCGGTGCAAAATTCGCCGAATCGCTATCGGCAATCTCGGCCACGCGGGTAGCGAGTTCCGCAGACCCTTCGGAACCCAATTCCCAGTGACGCGACAGAATAGCTTCAGACCCTTGGCCCTTAACGTAGGCCTTCACAGCCTCAACCTCGGCCTCGGTATCGGTCACGAAGTGGTTGATCGCCACGACCACTGGCACGCCGAACGATTTCAGGTTTTCAATGTGGCGGCCAAGGTTGGCGCAGCCTTTACCGACGGCCTCGACATTTTCGGTGCCCAGATCGGCCTTGGCGATACCACCATTCATCTTCATTGCCCGCACTGTGGCGACAAGAACAACACAGGACGGGGCCAGCCCAGCCTTGCGGCACTTGATGTTCATGAACTTTTCGGCACCCAGATCAGCGCCAAAGCCTGCTTCAGTTACAACATAATCTGCCAGTTTCAACGCAGTCGTTGTTGCAATGACCGAGTTGCAGCCGTGTGCGATGTTGGCAAACGGGCCGCCATGTACGAAGGCCGGATTGTTCTCAAGCGTCTGCACGAGGTTGGGCTGCATCGCGTCTTTCAACAACACTGTCATCGCACCATCGGCCTTGATGTCGCGGGCATAGATCGGCTTGCGCTCGCGGGTATAGGCCACGATCATATCGCCCAAACGCTTCTCAAGGTCCTTGAGGTTTTTCGCCAGACACAGGATCGCCATGACCTCGGAGGCCACCGTAATGTCAAAGCCGGCCTCGCGCGGGAAACCGTTGGCAACGCCGCCAAGGCTCGCCGTGATGGTCCGCAGGGCACGGTCGTTCATATCCAGCACGCGACGCCACACCACGCGGCGTGTGTCGATCTCAAGCGCATTGCCCCAATAGATGTGGTTGTCGATCATCGCCGACAGCAGGTTATGAGCGCTGGTGATGGCATGGAAATCCCCGGTGAAATGCAGGTTCATCTCTTCCATCGGCACAATCTGCGCATAACCACCGCCTGCGGCCCCGCCCTTCATGCCAAAGTTTGGTCCAAGCGAAGCTTCGCGGATGCAGACCGCCGCTTTCTTGCCGATCCGGTTCAGGCCATCGCCCAGACCCACGGTCGTGGTCGTCTTGCCTTCGCCAGCGGGCGTAGGATTGATTGCGGTCACAAGGATCAGCTTGCCGTCTTTGTTTTTCTGGACGCTATCGATGAAAGACTGACTGACCTTCGCTTTGTCATGGCCATAGGGCAGCAGATCATCGCTGGAAATACCCAGTATCTTGCCAATTTCCTGAATTGGTTTCTTCTTCGCTTCGCGTGCAATTTGAATGTCGGTCTTAAAGGCCATGGGATCGTGCTCCTAGTCAGAATTATATATTTTTATCGGCTGCCGGTTACTCGGCGACCATCTCGCTGTCTGTTGCTCGTTCCACGCGGACAGCGGCGAACTTGAATTCGGGTATCTTGCCGTATGGGTCGATTGCGGGGTTTGTCAGGATATTCGCTGCCGCCTCGACATAGGCAAAAGGCACAAAAACCATGTCTTCCGAAACGGCCCTGTCCGCGCGCGCCATGATGGTGATTGTACCGCGCCGTGTGGTCAGGCAGATCATCCCGCCGGGTTCCACGCCCATCTTACGCAGGGTCTTTGGATGGAGCGAGGCGTTGGCCTCGGGTTCCACCGCATCAAGAACGCTGGCACGGCGGGTCATCGACCCCGTGTGCCAATGTTCAAGTTGCCGACCCGTGGTCATGATCATCGGATACTCGGCATCGGGCACCTCGTCCGGCGCGATCAAGCTGGCGGGCGTGAATTTGGCCCTTCCTTCAGGGCGCGGGAACCCGTCGCCAAATACCACAGCCTGACCGGGGTCCGTTGGCGACAGCGATGGATAGGTTACCGCCTCGGTCTTGAGCCGCTCCCAAGTGATATTATCGAAAGACCGCATGTTCAGCGCCATCTCATCAAATACCTGACCGGGATTGGTATATGTCCAGCCAAGGCCAAGCCGCTTTGCGAGTTCGACCTCAATCCACCAGTCTTCTTTCGCGTCACCCGGCGGCGGCACGGCCTGACGCACCATCTGGACCTGCCGATTGGTGTTGCTGACGGTGCCCGACTTTTCATAAAGCGTGGAAGCCGGCAAAAGGACGTCGGCGTAGTTTGCCGTCTCGGTCAGGAAAATATCCTGAACAACCAGATGTTCCAGCTTGGCAAAAGCTTCGCGCGCATGTTCGACATCAGGGTCGGACATTGCAGGGTTCTCACCCAGAATATACATTGATCGGGTATTGCCAGCATGAATGTCATCGACAATCTCGGTGACCGTCAGCCCCTTCTCAGCACTGAAATCATCGCTGCCCCAGACATCGGTAAACGCCTTGCGAACCTTGTCATCCGTTACAGTTTGATAGTCCGGCAGGAACATCGGGACCAACCCCGCGTCCGACGCCCCCTGCACGTTATTCTGCCCGCGCAGAGGATGCAGGCCGGTTCCAGGCCGCCCGATCTGACCGGTCATTAACGCCAGAGATATCAGGCAGCGCGCATTATCGGTGCCGTGGATGTGCTGCGACACGCCCATGCCCCAAAAAATCATCGCCGATTTAGCGCCCGCAAATGTCCGTGCCACATCGCGCAAAACTTCGGCGTCGATCCCACAAATCTCGGCCATCTTTTCCGGCGTGAAGTCAGCCAAATGCGCCTTTTCAGCCTCCCAATTTTCGGTATAGGCCGCGATATATTGTTCGTCGTAGAGCTTCTCTGCCACGATCACATGCATGATCGCATTCAGCATCGACACATCTGCTCCGGGTCGGAATTGCAACATGTGGCTGGCGAAACGCCGAAGCCCGACCCCCCGCGGATCCATCACGATCAGCTTGCCACCGCGTTTAGTGAACTGCTTGAAATAGGTCGCTGCCACCGGATGGTTTTCTACCGGATTGGCCCCTATCACAATTGCCACATCGGCATTTTCGATCTGGTTGAATGTCGCCGTGACGGCACCCGAGCCGACATTTTCGATCAACGCCGAGACTGACGAGGCATGGCACAGTCGCGTGCAGTGATCGACATTGTTGTGCTTGAAACCTTGGCGGATCAGCTTCTGGAACAGATAAGCTTCCTCGTTGGTGCATTTGGCCGATCCAAACCCCGCAACTGCTTTGCCGCCATGGGCCTGTGCAATCCGCGCCATACCTCCGGCGGCGAAATCCAGCGCTTCGTCCCAGCTGGCTTCCCTAAAATGAGTAGACAGATCGCCCGGGTTAACGTTCAGGCCCTTGGGCGGCGCGTCTGCACGGCGGATCATCGGCTTGATCAGGCGGTGAGGGTGGTGGATATAGTCAAAGCCAAAGCGGCCCTTGACGCAAAGCCGTCCCTCGTTTGCCGGACCGTTGATGCCTTCGACGTATTTGATCTTGCCATCCTTGACCTTGAGCGAGACTTGGCAGCCTACGCCGCAGAACGGACAGACAGACGCGGTTTCGCTGTCAAAGTCAGCACTGTCGCCGACCTGATTTTCGTCCACGACCGTACTGGGCAACAGCGCGCCCGTCGGGCAGGCTTGCACGCATTCACCACATGCCACACAGGTGGATTCCCCCATCGGGTCGGCCATGTCAAATGTCGGATAGCTGTCATGCCCCCGTCCGGCCATACCGATCACATCGTTCACCTGCACCTCGCGGCAGGCGCGCACGCACAGACCACACTGGATGCAGGCGTCCAGATTGACGGACATCGCAACATGGCTGTTATCGAGCAACGGAATGCGCCCCGCTTCCAACTTTGGAAAGCGACTTTCGCTCACGCCTTGCAGTGCCGCCATATCCCAGAAATGGCTGGATTTATCATGGGCGACGTCCTGTTGCGGCTGATCGACCAGCAGCATCTCGACTACCATGCGGCGGGCACTTTCTGCGCGGACATTGTTGGTGGTCACGACCATGCCTTCGGAGGGCTCGCGGATACAAGAAGCGGCCAGTACCCGTTCTCCTTCAATTTCGACCATGCAAGCGCGGCAGTTACCATCAGGGCGGTACCCCGGTGTGGGCTTGTGACACAGATGCGGAATTTTGAGACCGCGCCCGTTTGCCACTTCCCAGATGGTGTCGCCTTTTGCCGCTTTGATAGTTTCGCCATCCAGCGTGAAGGTAATGGTCTCGCTCATTGTTTCTTCTCCCCGCCCCGACCGGCCGTCACTTCATCCGCGAAATGCTTCATCACCATGCGGATCGGATTAGGTGCCGCCTGCCCCAGACCACAGATCGACGCGTCGACCATTGTGGTGCTTAATTCTTCCAGTAATTCTTGATCCCAATGTTCTTCCTGCATGAGCTTGACTGCTTTTTCACACCCCACCCGGCAGGGCGTACACTGTCCACAGCTTTCGTCTTCGAAGAACCGCAGCATATTCAGGGCCGCTGACCGCGCGCTGTCGGCCTGCGAAAGCACGACAACTGCCGCCGATCCGATAAAGCTGCCCAAGGGTTGCAGCGTGTCGAAATCAAGCGGCACATCGCTGATAGACGCAGGCAACAGTCCCGACGACGGCCCGCCCGGCTGATAGGCCTTGAATACGTGGCCGTCAGCCATGCCGCCGCACGCCTCGATGATATCCAGAATGGTCGACCCAGCAGGCAGCAGATAAACCCCCGGATTGGCAACCCGACCCGAAACGGAATAGCTGCGCAGCCCCGTCCGCCCGTTCTTTTGCGTGGTATTGAGACATTCGGGTCCTTCACGGCAGATCCGCGCGATCCAATGAAGGGTCTCGACGTTGTGCACCAAAGTGGGGCGGCCAAAGATGCCAACCTGCGCAACATAAGGAGGGCGATGACGCGGCATGCCCCGCTTGCCCTCGATGCTCTCGATCATCGCGGACTCTTCGCCGCAGATATAGGCTCCAGCACCACGGCGCAGGTCGATATAGCCTTTTTCGACGATGCCGGCCTGTTCTAGTGCCGCGATCTCGCGCGCCAAAATCTCCAGCACCGCGGGATATTCGTCGCGCATGTAGACAAAGCAGGTTTCGGCCTCTACGGCCCACGCTGCGATCAGCAGGCCCTCAAGAAACAGATGCGGCGTGCGTTCGAGATAGTATCGGTCTTTGAACGTCCCCGGCTCGCCCTCGTCGCCATTTACCGCCAAATACCGCGGTCCGGCATTTCCGCGCACAAAACCCCATTTGGTACCCGAGGGGAAACCCGCCCCGCCAAGACCACGCAGGCCAGATGCTTGGACAGTGGCTTGCACCGCTTCCCAGTTGCCGTCTCGTCGCAGGGCATTGATCGCCTCATATCCGCCAGCCTCGCAATAGGCTTCAAAGTTTTCATACGCGGGCAATCGCACATGTGTGTCCTGCGCCGCGATGGCCTCCTGCACTTTTTCAGGTGTGGCGTGGTCGATGTGATTGTGACCCAGCTCCAGGACGGGGGCCGTGTCGCACCGCCCCATGCAAGGCGCGCGCAACACCCGAACCTCGGCAGGGTTCAACCCTTCCTCCAGTGCAGATTTCAATGCCTGCGCACCGGCCAACTCGCAGGACAGTGAATCGCAGACCCGGATAGTAAGTGCGGGGGGCGGGGTATCGCCTTCCTTAACCACATCGAAGTGGGCGTAAAATGTCGCGACCTCATAGACCTCGGCCATCGAGATGCGCAGCTCTTCGGCCAAAGCACGCAGATGCGTCGCTGAGAGATGTCCAAACTTATCCTGAATCAGATGGAGATATTCGATCAGTAAATCCCGGCGGCGGGGGGTGTCACCCAGAAGCACGCGGATTTCATCCCAAGGTTGGTCCAGCAGCTGGCGACCCTTGGTCGTATGACGACCCTTGCCCTTACCTGATTTCCAAACGCCTGTTTGTTGATCCAAAGCCATGAGTACCCGTCCCTTTATTTATTCCCATTGTTTAACTTATTTTCATTTAGGTCAACATCCCCTGGCGGTATATTTTACGGGTCTGAGTAAAGTCGGCGAAGATAAACCGCGAAGCCAATGTGCCGAAGCGCAGCGACAGTTTGTCGAAAATATGAAGAATTGCTTCGATCAGGCGATCAAATGGGCAGTCAGCCCCGTAGGGCTTGCAAGCAATTTTGCGGGGCAAACCATTTGTCAGGCCACTGCCGTCAGCTAACCGTGGAATCATTCCCCGGCTGGATCAATCAGCAAACGTGCCCGCCTCGGTCAAAATGATATCCATCGGTATATCGTGAGGCTGCGGAAAAATTGTCTCAAGTCTGGCGGACGCATATCCAATGCCGATCTTGAACGGTGATGGATCAAGCGCCACGAGGGTCCTATCGAAGTAACCACCGCCATAGCCAAGCCGGTATCCCGACATGTCCCACCCCACCAGCGGGGCCAACGCGATTTCGGGTTTCAAGATTTCAGCCTCTGGGGGAGGAACAGGGATATTCCAATCACCTCGGGTCATTTTTGTCAGCGGCGTCCAGCGACGGAACACCAAAGGCGCGGCCTTTGTCTCGACCAACGGCAATGCGATGATGACCCCGCCTGCGTGTAATCTTGACATGAGATCACGCAGATCAGGCTCGCCCTTGATCGGCCAATACATCGACAGCACCCGGCCCCCCGCACCGTCGAACCGGTCATTCAGGAACGCTTCCAGTCTTAGGGCGATACGGGTAGAGGCAGTTGCATGCGCGTCGACGCTTAGCGTCTTGCGCAATGCGCGCAACTCCGTTCGTTTTAATTTGCGCCATTGCGGCACTTCAGTTTTGGAAAAGGGCGCCTTTTCTGCCGCCCGCTCAGAATTCATACAAAGCACGGCATCATGCTCAATTTTTTCCAGCCGAACCTTGGCGGGCACAATGTCACGGATTGATCCGACGCTGTGCCCTCCAAAGCTTGGCATCGCCTCCAAGTCGCCGGTGGTCGTACGTAGGGGCGAATCCGTGCTGAAGCGATAGCGTGCGACATCATCGTCCCAAGCTATCGCCTCGCGCGGCAAGGTATCGGGATCATGCCCAAAAAGATTTCCGTTCAGGGCCTTGGTGATACTGTTGCCAATCACCCGCACTGCCGCGCCCTTGGGCCAGTTCAGCACAAAAACATCGGTCAAAACGGTGTCTTCGGCATCCGCGTCGACCACCCGCTGCTTATGATACTGATGGGCAAAAGACTCGTCGGTGGCGAGAAACGCCGTCCCGCATTGAACGCCCTGCGCCCCCAGTCCGAGGGCTTCGGCCAGCTCTTTGCCGGTCGAAATGCCGCCCGCAATCACGACGGGAAGCTGCGTTTCTTGGATGATTTCTTTGGCGAGAGCAAAGGAGCCATTGCGGCCGTGAACATGACCGCCCGCTTCAATCCCTTGCGCGATGATCACATCAACCCCCGCATCTTGGGCTCTGAGCGCCTGTTCCAGTGACCCAACTTGGTGCAATACCGTTGCACCCGCCTCGCGGACACGTGCAACCACCTCTGGCATCACATCCCAGAAGAACGAAAAGGCCATAACGTCCAACTCAAGACACTGCCGCAACTGTGCCTCCAGCAGCGCCGGTTCCGTCGCAGCGGGAATAAGATTAACGGCAAATGACCGATTGGTCGCCGCCCTGAAAGCTCTGATCTCGGACGCTATCAATGCGGGGGTTTCACGGACCATTCCCAACGTAGGATATCCGCCAGCCTTCGCGACGGCTGCTGCCAGCTGCCAGCGCGCGACGCCCCCCATCCCGGCCAACAATATCGGCACCCTACATTTGAGAATGGAACACAACGGCGTATGGAGCGGGTGTGGCAAGTCTGAGTTCACAACTATACCCTTGCAAGATCTAGATACGAAAGAATACTTATTTCTTGAGGGGAAAGTAAAGTGTTTCGGAGAGGAGCGACGGCTCAGTAATTGCCCGCTGGCAGGTCTGAGCCGACGCGAAAGGCTCAGACTTCAGATAACCAATTTGCCTATGACCCAGAAAGCGCACGGAATCAGGAGTGCCCGGGTGTACATCCCGTTAAAGCACACGCGCTGCCGCGAATGAATAAGGGGGTGCACCAGCGTTGCCCATCTGCCCTTAACCACGACGAGCGCACTGCCTCAATTTTCGAGATAAACCTCAAGCGAGTCATCCAGAGCATCCTTCCACGGCGTATGATGCACAGGAGCCATGGTATGGGTGATAACCGACTTATGGGATTGGTTACGGAACGCCATTATGTCATCGGCCTTATGCTGCTTCCATGCAAAGAAAGCCTTACATGCACCATCTACGTCGAAACTTGGATAATCGGTCTCCTCAATCAGTTCCTTGACGTAATCGCCTTGATACTGGATAGCGTATTTCACATCGTCGCTGGCTTCTTCGCGCGCGACGCGTTCATCCACATCGGCTGCAAGAATATCCACATCGGTCGGCACATCGATCTTACCCATGATTGCATCGCGGACCCACCAGGCTTGCGCATCGAACATATTGAACGTGAACCACTGATCCTGCATCCCAAGATAGAACATGTTCGGGTTTTTCACAAAAACCACACCTTTGTAGAGTTCGGCAGTTGCCAGCCGGTTCGTGGTTTTCAAGCGCAGATCATCCGGCAGATAGTTGAAGAAATGCTTATAGCCGGTGCAAAGGATAATCGCGTCAACATCGCGTGACGTACCATCCTTAAAATATGCGGTTTTTTCGCTGACCCTCTCAAGCGCCGGAACTTCGTCCCAATTATCGGGCCAGTCAAATCCCATTGCAGCACTGCGATAGGAAGAGGTAACTGATTTTGCTCCGTATTTCCAACATTGGGAGCCGATGTCCTCGGCAGAATAAGAGGACCCTATGATCAGGATGTCCTTACCTGCAAATTCCCGGGCATCCCGGAAATCATGCGCGTGCAGAATGCGACCGTTGAATACTTCAAACCCTTCATACTCCGGCACATTGGGTGTCGAAAAGTGACCCGAAGCGCAGATGACTTTGTCGAACACCTCTTCGTAGGTAGAATCCTCAATCTGGTCATGCACGGTGATGGTGAAAGTCTTGTCAGCTTCGTTATAGCGCACCCAGCGAACCGGGGAATTGAAGCGGATCCAGTCACGGATACCGGCCTTTTCAACCCGGCCTACCATGTAGTCGAACAGCACTGCGCGCGGCGGATAAGAAGCGATCTGTTTGCCGAAGTGTTCCTCGAATGAATAATCCGCGAACTCGAGACCTTCCTTGGGACCATTGGACCACAGGTAACGATACATCGAGCAATGCACCGGCTCCCCGTGTGCGTCTAGCCCGGTGCGCCAAGTATAATTCCACAACCCTCCCCAGTTGCTCTGCTTTTCAAAACAGACAATTTCAGGGATGTCCTCCCCGTTCTGCTGGGCATTTTGGAAGGCTCGCATCTGGGCCATGCCGGAGGGGCCAGCCCCGATGATCGCAACACGCTTGGAACTCATCTGTTACACTCCTGTTGGTATGGACCAAATATAATTATGTGGTTCTTTTGGTTCTTAAATGGTGCAATTGGTTATACCAAATTGTCAAGATCATTCAGGAACAGGTCGAAAAGATAGTGAAATCGACAGAAGTTAGTGCTAGACGGAAATCTATGACATCATCCAGTTTTGCACATCAACTAGCGGTTTCTTCTGCCTTTCCGCGCTTATCGGTGGGTATGAACGAACCCGTACGGGTCGGTTTTCTTGCACCGCTGACCGGTCCGGTCCAATCGTGGGGTCTACCCGGTTTGAACGGTTGTCAGATTTGGGCCGATTCGCTTAATCGTGCGGGCGGACTGATGATCAGCGGGCGGCGCTATCCCGTCGAGATCAAACAGTTTGATTGTGGATACGATGGCGACAGGGCAACGGAAGGCGCGCGGCAACTGGTCGAAGATCATGGGGTGGACCTGCTGCTTATGCTCGGGGGCGATACGCTCACGCCCATAATCGACTACCTGAGCGACCGAAAAATTCTGACGTCGACGCTGCTGCCCAGCGATCTGTCGCCCGATACGCCCTTTTTGATCGCACCCAGCGAGTTACATCCGATTTACAATGTAACCGGCGTGGACTGGCTTGCCCGAACCCGACCCGAACTCAGGACCGTCGCCCTGTGCAGCCAGAAGGACGCGCTTGGCCTGCCATCGCTGGCAACCTACCGCGCGGCCTTTGGGTGTGCAGGAATGGCCGTGACGAAGGAAATACAATATTCTGCGGATTCGACCGATGTCGGATCAATCGTACAGCCGATGCTGGACGCAAAGCCGGACGTGCTTTGCTGGTGCACAAGTTACACACCGATGGTTCACGCGATGACCGAATATGCCCATGCGCAAGGCTATGACGGTCAGATCATCTCGTGTACGTTTGACCAATATGACCGTCTGGTGGCGCGTACCTCTGCGGAATTTATGGAAGGTGTGATTTTTCAGTTTCCGGATTTTGATGATCCTTTGCTGCGTGAGAAAACGTTCTTTTTCAACCAACCCCACCTCTTCTACGAGGAATATAACCGCCGGTTCCCGCAAAGCTGGAGTGCTGTAAGCTGGGAATATGCGGCCATTCTGGATATCTGGCATTCAGCAGTTGAAAAGTGCAACAGCGTCCAGCCGGTGACGGTCTTGGCCGCGATGAAACAGCTCGGCCACGTGTCTCACGCCTTCGGCCCAGCCCGTTGGTGGGGGCAGGACATGTTCGGCATCGACAATGCGCTTGTCGGGGACTGGCCGGTGGTCACAATCCAGGATGGCAAGGCACGCATCGTTGAATTCGGATCCATCCCAGACTGGCTTGGGCAGCATGGCGATGTGCTGAAAGACGAAATGTCAGCCCTCGGGCAGCTTTGGCACCAGCGTCTTACAACCGGCGCACTCCAACCCAGCTTTAACTCGGAGCTTCCGGCGGTCTGATCACAGGTTTTGCAGCAGCAGCTTTTGCTCTTCAATAAGATGCAGCTTTATGAATTCCACCGCGCGTTCGACATCACGCGATGCGATGGCATTGAACAGCGCGTTGTAGCGTTGCTGATATTCAAGGATACGTTTTGGCGTCAGATGGCGGCGCAGCAGCGCAGTGCGGAACGAAGTACGACAAGATTCAATCGCCAGATTGTAGCACGAGGCAAGCAGCGGATTACGCGTTCCCGCCGCAATCTTGCGATAGATGTTCTCTTCGCATTTTATGAAATCTGCCACGTCGGTTCGCACGGCCTCGATTTCAGACATCAGCTTTTCCAGATCGTTAATGTCCCGGGGTGACATGTTAATCACCGCAAGACGTACCATTTCGGGCTCAAGAATGCCGCGAACCACCAGATGGTCAAGCGGGCTCGTGTCATACGCAACCGCAGTCGCCGGCGCGTCTTCGTCCTGTTCGGATTGATACGTTACAAAACTGCCGCTTCCTGGCCGGCGATTGATCACCTTGCGCGCTGCCAGAACATCAAGTGCCTCCCGGACCGTGTTGCGCGCGACGCCCAGTTCGGCGGCCAGCGCCCGCTCTGACGGCAGGCGTGTGTCCAAAGGATACTTGCCATTTTTTATCTGCGCAAAGACCCGATCAAGCACAACCTGCACCGTCGCCCCGACCGAGTGGCTGGCGATGATCTGCGAAGTCATTTTGAGGGCGTCGCTGTTCATTTGATAGGCTTCTGTTTCGGATCCGGCGCGGGTCGCAGGATTGGATATGGAATCCGGTTACTGGAAAGGGGCACTTTGAAGCATTACTGGTTTTTGGTCCAGTCAGGCGCTGTCCTTACCAAAAAGCACATAGGTTTGGGAATGGGCTCTTTTGCATTTCGGACCGCAATCGGCCCGTCCCTTCATGCCAGTGAGTTTCATCAAACACCTGATCCCCGTCTGGCGTCGGCGTGTCAGCGTGCCTCGGTTCGGTTCTTACACATAGCCGCAAACCCCGGAGTGCGACGTTAAACCAGAATCGGTTCAAAGGTGCAGCCTTTTGGTTCAACGGGACACCTGCTGCTAGATCAAAATTATACCAGTTCGATCTAGTGCGCAACTTTCGTAAGGGGTCTAAATACCTAAAGAAAATAATATTCTTGTGTGGAAAGCGATACGCTGCTAGCTTTTTGTAAAGAACCAGTCATAATTTTAAGCATACCACCGAGAAGAGTGGGCGGGGGCCGCTCCGAAAATTGGCCTGAAATTGGTTTCTGAAGTAGCCGCGCTCGAATGCGGCAACCAACATGGAGAGATTGATGTTTTCAAATATCCTGAAGAATGACCTTTCGCGCCGGACATTTCTTAAATCGACGGCGGCCACCGCGCTTAGTGCTGGCCTTCCATCCATTGCGCTCGCCGCAGGAGAGCCTATCAAAATTGGCTTTCTAGCGCCGCTGACCGGTGCGACCGCTGCTTGGGGCGCCCCTGGCTTGAGCGGTTGCGAAATCTGGGCTGAAAAAGTTAACGCCGCAGGCGGAATCAAGATCGGCGATAACAGTCACATGATCGAATTCGTATCATATGACAACGAATACGACCCCGCAAAGGCCCGCACCGGTGCCACAAAGCTGATCCGCGAAGATGGTGTTAAATTCGTGATGATGTTGGGTGGCGACACCTGGCCGGGCGTTCAACCTGTTGCAGACCGGACAGGGATGTTGTTTTCAACGCTGCTCCCGTCGGATCTTTCGCCGGAAACAACAACACTTCTGGCACCGACCGAAGTGCATCCGATCTATCTTGTTACCGGCGTGCAGTGGCTGGCCGAAAACAAGCCCGAACTGAAAACCGCCGTCATGTGCGCGCAGGATGATGCGCTTGGCCTGCCCTCTGTTGCAACTTACCTCGCCGCGTTCGAAGCAGCAGGGATCGAGATGCAGGACGAGCCGCTGCTGTTTGATCCCGCGACGACCGATTTTGCGCCGATCGTGACGCGACTGCTGTCGACCAGTCCCGATATTGTCTGTCTCGACACCTGCTATTCCGACTATGTCCATCCAATCTGCGAACAGTTGTTTCAACAAGGCTATAAGGGTCAGATCATTTCGGCGACAGCCGATTTCTATGACCAGTTGATCGCCAAAACATCGAAGGAATTCATGGAGGGTTTCATCTTCCAGTTTCCCGACTTTGATGATCCTGCACTCAATGGCGACAACATCAACTTCGACGACGCGAATGGGTTTTACGAGGAATATAACAAGCGTTTCCCGGGCCAGTGGGGTGCAGTAAGCTGGGAATATGCCGCGATCATGCAGCTTTGGAAGGCCGGTGCTGAAAAAGCGGGCTCGGTTGAGCCGGACGCAGTGCTGGCCGCGATGAAGGACGACGGAAAAGGTAAGCATGCCTTTGGCGACGCCGACTGGTGGGGTACCGAGATGTTCGGCATCGACAATGCGCTGGTCGGGGATTGGCCGGTGGTTATGATCGAAAATGGCAAAGCAGTCATCAAGGGATTCAAGTCGATCCCTGCGTGGTACGAACAGCACGGGGATCTTTTGATCAAGCACATGTCTGCCTATGATCAGATGTGGAATCAGCGGGGCTGATCCGACGGTTCAAAACTCTGCGGTTCGGGTCATTCCGACCCGCAGGCCATTTATCCTAAATGAGTATATGTGATGTTTGAACTTCTGGCTCAGACCAGTCTAAACGCGATCTATGCCGCGTCCTATATCTCGCTTGTCGCTGTCGGATTGGTCCTGATCTTTGGCGTGATGGGCGTAATTAATTTCGCGCATGGAGAGCTGTTCATGGCTGGCTCTTACGTGGTTGTCGCGCTCTACGCTGATCGGATGGTCCCGTTTTTCGTTGCAGTAGCAGCGGGGCTGATTTTTGTCGGTCTGCTTGGCCTGCTCATGGAACGCGCGCTGTTTCGCCCTTTACGGGATAATCCACTGGGGGGGCTGGTGGCCTCCATCGGTTTCTTGATGGTCCTCCAAGCGCTAGCGGTTCTGGGCTTCGGTGTGCGGATGGAACATATTCCGCCCGTCACGCAAGATGTCATCAGGTTTGCCGATAAGATCAGCATTCCCGTCGCGCGCGTCTATGTGATTGTGACCGCCTTCGTGATGCTCTCCGCGCTGTGGTATTTCCTCAAGCGCACGCGCTTTGGGTGGGCATTACGTGCCTCGGCTCAGGATCCGGAAGCCGCCGCGTTGCAGGGTATTTCGGTTACTCAAACGGCGATGATCGCCATGTTCATCGGTGCCGGATTTGCCGGGATGGCAGGCGCACTGACCGCACCCCTCATCTCCATCAATCCCCATATGGGCCATTCGGTCATCATTACCGCCTTTATCGTCATCATCGTCGGTGGAGTAGGGTCGTTGGAAGGCGCGGTGCTCGCCTCAGTGGTCTATGCATTTGTGCATACTTTCGTCACAACCTTCTTTGACGGTGTGCTGGCGGATATCACCGGTCTGGCCCTGATGCTGATTGTGCTGATTGTCAAACCCACCGGTCTTTTCGGGAGTGCGGATCGTGCGTAACTTTGTAATATGGGTCGCACTTGCCATCGCGTTGATCGTGCTGCCCAATCTTGTCAGCTTTTCGCAACAAGAAGTGCTGGTTTTTCTGACCATCAACATACTCGTCGTCGCCTCCTACCGGTTGTTGACCCTGACGGGCGAATGGTCTCTTGGTCATGTCGTTATTATGGGTGTCGGCGCCTATGCCTCTGCTCTTGTCACCAAAGAGCTTGGCCTTTGGGTGCCGCTTGGCATCATTGTCGGCGGGCTTGCCTCTGCACTGATCGCCTTAGCGCTCAGCGTCCCGCTCTTTCGTATGAAAGGCTTTTATTTCCTGATCGGCAGCTTTGCGGCAGGCGAGATCATCCGACTATTGTGGAAGCGCTTTCGCGACCCGTTCGGTGGGGCAAAGGGGATCAAGGGCATCGACCCCATGCCTGACTTTTCGATCGGAATCTACCAATTCGACTTTTTCGAGCCGGTCAGTTATTTCTATTTTTCCGCCGTGGTCGTCGCGCTGTGCCTCTGGATCCTTTGGCGGATCGAGAAATCCCCCGTTGGTCTGACGTTCCACGCGGTTCATTGGCAAGACAAGCTGGCACAGGCGTCCGGGGTGAACCTGCGCAGGTATCGCACGATGGCATTCGTAATCGCGAGCGGTTTCGCAGGCATCGCCGGCGCGCTGCTTGCCCATTACATCGGCACCATCAATCCCAACAGCTTCGATGTCGAGGTGATGGTGTTCGTGCTCACTTGGGCAATCGTCGGAGGCACGGGCACATTTTACGGACCAATCCTGGGTTGCGTTGTCCTGACCATCCTGAACGAAATCGTTTTGCGCGAGCTTGGTCTCGAACAGACCCGGCCGCTGATCTACGGACTGATCCTGATCCTGTCGATCCTGTTCATGCCCAACGGGCTTGAAAGCATCGTGCAGAAAGTCACCCGCCGAAAGGATGCCAAATGACCCCCCTCCTCGAAGTACAGAATTTGACGATGCGATTTGGCGGGCTGACTGCCGTTGATAGACTTAACTTCAAAGTTGAGAAAGGCAACATCCACGGACTTATCGGCCCAAACGGAGCGGGTAAAACAACGACCTTCAATATGGTCTCCGGGTTTTACAAGCCCAGTCAAGGCAGAGTACTTTTGAACGGTCAGGACATCTCGGGATTGCCGATGCACGAAGTGGCAAATCGCGGGGTCGTGCGGACGTTCCAACATTCGACACTTTTTGGAGAGCTGTCTGTATTGGATAATGCCCTCATTGGAACGCACATGACGTTTCGGCCAAACCTGTTGAAAGCCATTCTTGGTCTGGACAGCTCGGCACGGCGCGATGCCTTGGACCGTGCAAGGACGTCACTGGAATTTTTCGGCCTTGCTGATGTAGAACATGAAATGGCCGGCGATCTTTCCCATGGTCATCAGCGCGCACTTGGCATGGCCGTCGCCTATGCGTCGCGCCCGGACCTGATCTTGCTGGATGAGCCATTCACCGGCATGAACCCCGAAGAAACCCGGCGAATGATGGGCCTGATGCGTCGCCTGTGTGCCGAGGGCACTACAATTTTGCTGGTTGAACATGACATGCAGGCGATTATGGGTCTGTGCGACAACATCACCTGTATGAGCTTTGGGAAATTCCTTGCCGAAGGCAGCCCTGCGGAAATTCGCAATCATCCAGATGTGATCGAAGCCTATCTTGGAGGCGCGCGCCATGTTGCTTGAGTTGCGCGATATCAGTGTGAACTACGGCAAAATATCCGCGATCCGGAATATTTCGATCGGTGTACCCGAAGGCCAGATCGTGACGATCATCGGCGGAAATGGTGCGGGCAAAACCACAACATTGCGGGCCATGTCGGGCATGCTACCGTTGCAGGGCGGCGAGATTTACTTCGATGGCAAACGAGTCGATGGTATGGCTCCGCACAAGATCGTGGCGCATGGAATTGCTCACGTGCCCGAAGGCCGCCGCATTTTTCCAGACATGACGGTCGAGGAAAATCTGCGCACGGGCGCATTTCTGCGCAAGGACAAAGACAAGATCGAAGCTGATCTTGAAGATGTGTTCAATCGGTTTCCCCGCCTGCGCGAGCGCCGCCGTCAACGGGCGCAAACCATGTCGGGGGGCGAACAACAGATGCTGGCCATTGGACGGGCGTTGATGTCAGATCCGCGCGTCTTGCTGATGGACGAGCCGTCGATGGGCCTTGCGCCGGTGATCGTCGAGGAAATAGCAGTGATCATCGAGGAAATTAACCAACGTGGCCTATCGGTAGTATTGGTTGAACAGAACGCAGTACTGGCGTTGGAACTGGCCAATTACGCCTATGTTCTAGAGACCGGTAATATGGCTTTGGAGGGCCCCGCGAGTGAATTGCATGACAACGAACACGTTCGGGCGGCATATCTGGGGCTTTGAGAGCAACGACGTCGAATTAAAGACCGCGCGCGCCGCAGGTTGGTCGCGTGCAGATCTGGTTTGGGAACGGTTGCTTGAGGCGGGCAATCTTTTTTGGGTCGAAGGCGCGAAAGGCCGCGCTATTGTCCGTTTTAGACAGGCTGATCTTTTGGCCCGCTTATGGTTTAAGCGGACCGATTTGCGCCGCGCTACAACACGCGCCAACCTTTGTATCGTTGCGCTTGAAGCGGGTAATTTACCCCGCGCAGATCTCCATCAACGCGCTGCCCTTGATATCTGGCGTGCCGCACCTGAACAAATTGAAGCGATGGAAATTGCTCCCCGCACACGCAGTTCGCTGTTTCATCTGCGGATGGAAGTGAAACACCGCACGACGTTTCATGACAACCTGCGGAGAAGATTCTGCAATTTTGCAGGCGAAACCGAAACGACATTGCGCACACTAACCTCGCCTGTCCCGCCCCAGCATCGGCATTTCGCCCGCTGGCGCGGCGAACGTCCAAACGTTTATGATGACACCCGCAAGATCATGGGGGCCTGTCTGCTGATTACCGACAGGGGATGACGGTTCTGATGGATTGGACATCACCCATCTAGCGTTGTGCTAGTATTGAGAGGTTCACATAGCCAAGAAGATATCAAGGTAACAGATTTGGTATCTTGTCGGCATAGACCTTACGAAGCAATGTATTTCAACTACGTGGTTGTAGCTCAACAGGCACAGCTATTTTTTAGCCCGCAGCTTGGACGCAGCAAACTACTGCCATTCATTTCGGAGTTGCCAAACCTGTACCATTGCAGTGGCAAGCTTGCTCAGGGAGCCATGATTGGGGGAACGAGTTTGAGGCGTGGAGCCACTCTGTTCGTCTGATCGCTCCAAAATATGTCAAGCCGTTTGTAAAAGCGGTAAGGGAAGTCGGTAGCGTTTAGGGCGGATATTTGCGTTCCAAAGCGGCTGACCCAATCCCGGATTGCTTCATAGCTGACGACCACCCTGCACTCAACCCTGAGGGCTTCGACGCCCCGCAACTCGGTCGTCAAAATTGGCAATGCAACCTAGCGTGCTACCGCAATGTTGGTCACCCCCTACCCCCCTTCCGACTGGCCAACAGTATAAATCATGACACATCAGTTGACAGATGGGGTTTTTCCGCCTTGTCTTAAAGAATGCCTTCCCGCCCGAGGTTTGGGTGAGGGAACCTGATCTATCCTGGACAGTGCAGGCGCGACAGATGTGCCCATCAATTTCCCGAACTGATGGGAAAACACTGGTCAAAACACTTATTTAGGGAGGGAAAGTCGGTGACTGACACACCTATTATCAACGATACAACAGAGCGCATTGAACTGACCTATCGCACAACCGGGGCGCCGATCGGCGCGCCTGAATACACCGTACAGCTGGATTATTTGGTGATCGCTTGCGAACCAAATGCGCTTCGCGACCGTTGTGATTATTCGCCGCTCGAAAAAACCATTTTCAACAAGTTCGAAAACTTTACCTTTCACACCACACTTTTGAAAGTGAAGGTAAACCAAGAAAACCCCGCGCATTACGGTGTCATTTTCGCGCCTTCAATTCTGGAAACAATGTCGGGCAAGGTCTACGGTTATCGAAACGAAACCGCTAAGGCACTAGGCACTACCGACAAAAACGCGCGTGGCACCGCAAAAGCGCAGCCAAAAGCCAATACAATCGACCCTGCGGTCGCTGCGGCAAACGAATTGGCCTATAACTACGTCACTGTATACCAGATCGTCAGAACAAAAGACGCCCCATCGGACCCATCAAAGTTCAAGCAGTGGATCGCCGAGCTGATGCGTCAAGGGTTAAGCGACGACGTGAACTGGTGCTATGGTGCGGATTTCGAGATCCTTGATCACGTCACGACCCCCTATTTTGATCACTTTACGGATGCCGATCTAAAGATCTATATGCCTTGGAAATACCTAGGGATTCAGGGGCAACGAAACACAATATTCGTCCATGCGTCGACCTGTTTCGAGTCGGTTCTGGATATTTACCAGTATATACAAATGCTGTTGATAGATGATGCGAACAAGATTGGCCTTCCCACAGATAAGACAGCCGCCATTGGCATTTTGGGCGCGGGTCCCAGCGGGCTGATGTTCGGGAGTGTCTTGCGAGACATGAAATACACCAATGTTACGATTTATGAAAAATCGGGGCGTATTGGTGGTAAAACCCACACGATAAAAAAGCTGCAAATGCTGAAAGACGGCTCAGAACTCAACGTCATTTGCGAGCTGGGCACCTGCTACTTGTCACCGGCCTATGACCATTTTGTCAAAGATATGAGCCGGTTTCGTCAGGGCAACGACCGGATTGGCTTCGGCGGTGCCGGGGGAATGTTCCGCGGAATAATGACCAAAGATCAGCTTGGCCCTGATCCGAATCCCCACGGGGTAATCCCCTATGGCGCATATATTATTCGCAAGGCTGCGATGGAATTGGACGTACCCGATGCCCCGCCCCAGAAAATTATCAGCATAATGGAGCGGGATCTCACCCGGTATATCGCGCTGCGCGAAGACCTGTTGGGTCACCACACACCAATGCCGATGGTACCGCCCAGAAAATTGTTCAACGAGAAATCCTCGCAAACCTTTCTGGATTTTTTGAGCGAGCAGCGGCCCGATGGCGGCAATTTAACATCGCTGATCGGACTGCTGCAATACGGATATTCGGTTCAGGGCTATGGAACATTGAAAAATATACCCGCCTATTATGGCCTGATCTGGGTTTCCACGAGAGTTGCCCAAGCGATTATTGACGCCTTCAAAGACCCTAAGATCAATGTCGTTACAGCCTGGTCAGAAGGCTGGGGCAATCTATGGGAGCAAATGGCCACGCCAAGACCGGATACCGGGCTTACACCTTTGAACGTCCAATTTTCTGTTGATACCGTAAGGATAATTAGACCGTCTTGATACGGCGCTACCCATGTAATGATATCGATCCAATGTGCTTGAGCCCAAGCAAAAAAGGAATCTGATGGAAAGGCGATTTACCACAATTGTAGCGGCCGACATGGTTGGCTATTCGCGACTGGTTGCGGCTGATGAGGTCTCTGCCATTGATCGGTTTCGTCTTGTCCGCCAAGAGGTGATCGTTCCCGCGATAGAGGATGCCGGTGGTCGGATCATTAAAACCATGGGCGACGGGATGCTGATCGAATTTGCATCCTCGCATGTTGCGCTGGCCGCCGCGTTGGATGTGCAGTGGAAAATGCGCAAACGCGAGGGGCACCGGCCCGAGTCCGAACAGCTTAGATTTCGGATCGGCATCAACTCGGGCGACGCGATCATAGATGGCGATGACCTGCTAGGTGACGTCGTGAACATTGCGGCGCGTCTGGAAAGCCTGGCACCGCCTGGTGGTATCTGTCTTTCAGATGCCGCCCGCGACCTAATCCCCCCCGAGTTCGATGCGGATTTCCGTGAACTGGGTCTGCAATATGTAAAAAACATGCCGGCCCCCGTCGGGGTGTGGAACGTCAAAGTCGAAGGCGTTCATGCCGAACCAGACACACCGGCAAAACGCAGCGAACGTCCGTCAGTCGCGGTTCTTGCCTTTGAAAACCAGTCATCCGACCCGGAACAGGATTTTCTTGCCGATGGCATCGCGGCGGATGTGACTACCGAACTGGCGCGGTTTCGATCGTTGTTTGTTATCGCCCGTAACACGGCCTTTTCTTACAAGGGCACCCAAACGGATGTCCGCCAAATTGCGCATGAACTGGGTGTATCTTACGTGATCGAAGGCAGCGTCAGGCGCAATGGGTCGCGGATTCGCGTGGCTGTCACGCTGATCCACGCCAAAATGGGCGCGACCTTGTGGTCGCAGACCTGGAACCGAGAAATCAGCGATGTATTCGAGCTTCAGGACGAACTGACCAGGGCGATTGTCAATGCGATCACCCCCGAAATGGGTGCCAATGAACGTGCGCTTTCGCTGCGCAAAGCCACCGATAGCCTGACCGCATGGGAGCTGAGCCAGCGCGGCATGGCCGAATTATATTCTTATACGGCTGACAGCTATCAACGGGCCTTTAAGCTGTTTCACGCAGCCGCGAATGCCGACCCGAATTTCGCGCTGCCGCGGGCGCAACTTGCCCGCTGGCATTCTGCCATAGTGGTCATCGGGCGCAGTTCAGACCCGGTCGTTGATCTTATGAAAGGGATAGAGCACGCTAATGCCGCCATCAAACTGGATGACAGGCTGGAAGATGGCCATATCGCAATGGGGTCAATTCTGGGAATGATGAGGCGCGAAGTCGAAGCTTTTCAGGCACTCGACCGCGCCTATGCGCTGAACGACAATAATGCATTCATGTTTCACGCACGCACTTATGTACACCTTTTCCAAGAAGACATAGACTTTGACGGGATGGAAGAGTCAGCCCTTGCCGCCATCGCTTTGAACCCGAAAGATCCGATGGCATGGGGGTTTCACTTTATGCTGGCATCGGCGCGTTGGAACCGTGACCCCGAAAACGGGTATCTAGCGGCTCAAGCAGATATCGAGGCCGCTTGTAGCTTTCCGCAAGTTGAATACTTCCCCCTTTTTGTCGGGGCCTATCTATATGTCCGCCTCGGTGATCTGGACCGGGCCAAACATTTCTTGGGCCGCGCATTGGAAAAGCGCCCCGATTTAACCAGAGAAAAGTGGCGCACCGCTTTTCCGTTTCCGACGTGGCCAAAAATGGTATCACGTCTAGAGAAAGAACTGGAAGTTTTGGTATCCTTGGGCCTGCCCAGCAATTAAGCCAACGCCAATGCAGGTATCACGGCCTAGCGTTATCGCAAGGTGCTGAAAACCGCAGGGTCGCGCCAATTGATATGTTTAAGTTTTTTGACAAAGTTTCTTAGCGTGCGCGGTTTTGCCTAACACTGCCAAGTTTTTGCCCGTACGGGCGTCCGCTTGAATGGCCGACTTGGGGGTCGTCTATTCGATCTATACCGCGCAAACTGGGCCATTGACGACAACGAACAGGCGATCTGTCGCAACACCTTGTTTGAAAATCACATCGCTGTTGGCGCGATTCTCAGTTTCGGGTTGCTTCGCATAAGCTTGGGCGGAGAGTTGGGGTAATATGGTGTGACCAGCCTGTCTTAGACACCATTAATGAAGGCGAACCGCAATGTCGTGTAAAGTCTTGGTAATTTGGCTGGTGGCATACGGTTTGGGGAAAAACGATGACCCCTCGGGTAGCGATGTTCTTTCGAGCTCGACGACGCCGGATGCAATAATTATCGCCACTGGTGGCCATCGGTTACGAACATAAGCCGCCAGCTTAAGACCGTCCATCGTCCCCGGCATATCAATATCCGTAAACAAGATACCAATGTCGTCATGTAGCTCCATCATGGCGATAGCCTTATCGGCTGATGCCGCCTCGTAAGTCTTAAAACCGGCGTCTGTTATCATGTCCACGGCTTCCATGCGGATTAATGGTTCGTCCTCCACAATAAGAACTGCGGGTTTACTTTTATCTTCGATAGCCATTTCTGACCTTTCTGTTTCTCTTGATATCATCCAGTCGTTCTCAGTCGGTAAGACCTTTAGAAGCTGACTTGAGGACAAAACTCAAACCTTCCGGCTTATAAGAAAGTTCCGCCGAGCCGTTAAAATATCCTGCAAGTGCTTGTTCGATCATCCTGCTGCCAAATCCACGGCGGGTAGGTTGCTCAACTTTTGGCCCCTCACTCTCAACCCAATTAAACTCGAAGATCTCGTCTTCGTCCTTGTTGATGATATCCCAGTAAATGTGAATTTTGCCTGTCTCGATTGACAGGGCACCGTATTTTGCTGCGTTTGTCGCCAATTCGTGCAACGCCATGGTCAACGCTAGCGCTTGTTTGGACCCGATAGGCAGATCCGACCCTTCGACCTTGAAATGCCCCTGCCCCGACCGATGGGGCACCAATGCCGCCTCGACCACTTCGTCAATCTTGGTTTCGGTCCACGTCGATTGAATGAGCCGGTCATGCGCTTGTGCCATCATGCCGATCCGCGATTGAATCGATATCTGGGCGTCTTTCAGGTTGTCAGCCTGTCTCAGCGTCTGAGACACAATAGCGTGAACCATCGCCAGTGTATTTTTTACCCTGTGGTTCATTTCCGCCAACATCAGTTGACGCTGTTCTTCGGCAACCTTGATCTTGTGTATATCGGTGCAGCTTCCATACCAGCGAATGATTTCTCCTGCCGGGTTGCGCACTGGCTGGGCACGTCCCAACACCCACCTATAGTCACCGCTACGATGTCTAAGGCGGTATTCGATCTCGTAGGGTTCGCCGGTGGCAAGGCTGTGGTGCCATTTGCCCCAAGCCAGTTCCTGATCCTCCGGATGGAACATGCCGTTCCACGCCTCACCATCGGTTGAACCGTTAGGCACACCCGTGAATTCATACCAACGGTGGTTATAATAATCGTGAAATCCGTCAGGTAACGTAGACCAAATCATCTGGTCCACGGAATCTGCAATTGCATGAAACTTTGCTTCGCTCTCATAAAGCTGTTGTTCCCGGATCTCGAGCTTTTCCATACGTTCGCGTGCCTCGTACTGGCGTGCGCGCGCAGTAAGAGCAGAGCGAATGGCCCGAATAAGTTCCTCGGCGTGTAACGGTCGTGAAAGCAGGACGGCGTTACGCAAGGCATCCATGCGTTTCTTCGCCCCGGCAGAACGGCTGCTTGCCGCGCCATTTGCCAGTACGATAAAAGGAACATCCGACCAAGAAGGTTGCACTTGCAGACTTTGCTGCAAGGCTTCGATTTCTGTGCCGATCAAAGCCTCTTCGGCAACCAGCACAGCACCGATTTGGCTGTGAACATAATTCGTTAGTATTTCAAGTGATGGTGCCATGACGCACGCTATATCTTCCTTGTCCAATAGTTGGCGGGCCACTTCTGCATCGCGCCCCCGCGGGGCAAGGATGGCAACTGACATTGTCAAATTTAGGGCAGATGCATGTTTCTGTCGCAAAACAGCCTGTGGGTCATTCACTTCGACGAATCCCCTACGCCAGTTTCCAACGGCATCAACGTCTCGTTTGACGATGTATAAACCGGAGTCCCGGACAATATTCCAGAGAAGCTGTGGATGGGGTCGCCAATGGAAACGCCGCTTTTGTCTATGGTAAATTCGCGCACTGTACGCTCGTGATCGGAGGTACGGGTTTTGATGACCGCTATGGATTTTCGGACTATCCCGCTTACTTCGAAAAACCTAAGCATCATGACTGTGTCGGCAAGATAGCTGATGTCGATATCAGAGCGCAGGTCGCCTGTTACACCATGTTGTCCGAGTATCATTAAGGACACCACGCCTTGCTGCGCAAGATAGCTTAACAGTTCGTGCATTTGGAGGATAAGAAAGTTATCGCTTGGCATCGCGTGCAGATACGCATTGAGGCTATCGATCACGATGACGCTTGCGTTGTCCTGTTCAACAGCTCCACGGACCTCGCTGGCGAACTCACCGGGTGAAAGCTCGGCAGGGTCAATCTGGCGAATTTTCAACTTACCGCTATCAATGTAAGGCTGAAGGTCCATGTCCAACGCCTTTGAGCGCGTCATCAACGTCGCTAGCCGTTCATCAAAAAGGAAGTACGCAGCACTTTCGCCCCGTTTGAGAGCCGCCAACATGCACAAGACTGCCGTGGTGGTTTTGCCGACACCCGCAGGACCAGAAAGAAGCGTATTTGTTCCAGGGAAAAGTCCGTCTCCGAGCAAGCCATCCAACCCAGTAAGCCCGGTCGTAACCGGATCGGCTGAGAAACCGCGGTGATGGTCCGACGCGATCAGGCGAGGGTAAACGCAGATACCGCCCTTCTCGATTGTAAAGTCATGATAACCGCCGCTGTATTTGACGCCGCGCAACTTAACCACCCGCAACCGTCGCCGCTCTGACCCAAAATCGTTGGCTTCTTGTTCTAGAGAGATCACCCCGTGCGCGATAGAATGCAGTTGCATATCACTAGGTTCGGCGGTGCGGTCATCCAGCATAAGGACGGTGCATTTGCGCCGCGCGAAAAAATGCTTGAGCGCTAAAATCTGCCGCCGGTATCTTAAAGAATTCTGCGCAAGCAGTCTCAGCTCAGACAGGCTATCCAGAACCACACACGCCGGATTGATTTTTTCGACCAGTTCAATGACACGGCGGACAGTTTCGCCCAATTCGACTTCACTGGGGTGTAATAGAGATTGCTCGTGGTCAGAACCGAATTCGTATTCATCGACCATCTCGAACAAATCTATTCCCTCAAGAGACCAACCATGCGACCGGGAAGATGCGCGTAATTCTTCTTCGGTTTCAGACAAGGTGATATAGAGACCACGTTTACCGTGTTCTCGGCCATCCATCAGGAATTTAAGCGCCAGTGTAGTTTTGCCCGAACCTGGGGTCCCTTCGACTAGGTAAAGCCGGTTGGGGGTAAGACCCCCATGTAAAACTATGTCGAGACCCGGTGTACCGGTCGGAAGCCTTGTTCCAAACTCGTCTTTACTGGTACCGTGCATATCATTGCTTTCCAAACTATTCGCCCAATGCGTACTACAAATTAACTGACCTACTATTCGTATAGGCGAATACATATCACAATTAAAACGGTCACTTCAATTCCTTGATACCGCACCTATTAGGACTAAGGCTGTTATGTAGACGGGGTCACGTCTGCATCAAATCGCGTCAAAATACCATTTGAATATAACCCGCTATAGGCAAAGCCATGGCCTACTCCTGCTGACGCGACAGACCGCTTGAAGGCGAGGTCGCAATAGCGCCGAAATCCACGCTTGTGCGACTCTGCGGGTTTGGATTAGCCTGTTAAAATATGATCAAAAGAGTTTTCCGGTTTAATGTGACCTTAGCAAGACGGAACGGCGCATGATTGAAATCTCCGGGGTCAGCAAAGCCTTCGGGGCAGGCAAAGCCCGGGTTATGGCATTGAACGATGTCAGCGTATCCATTGCCCAAAATGAATTTTTCACGCTCCTCGGCCCCTCTGGGTGTGGCAAGACAACCTTGCTGCGGGTGATCGCCGGGTTCGTGGACCCGACCGAGGGCACCGTGACCATGGACGGCGATAACCTCTTGGCCCTGCCGCCGCACCGTCGTCCGGTGAACACGGTCTTTCAGAACTATGCTCTCTTTCCGCACCTGACAGTACGTCAAAACATCGCCTTCGGGCTGGAAATGCTGGGCAAGCCGAAAGCTGAAATCACCGAGACGGTCGAAGAAATGATGGTGCTGGTCCAGATGGATGGGATGGCTGACCGACAAACGAGTCAGATTTCAGGAGGGCAGCAGCAACGGGTCGCACTCGCGCGCGCATTGGCACCCAAGCCAAAGGTATTATTGCTGGACGAACCCCTGTCCGCACTTGATTTCAAACTGCGAAAGAGCATGCAGATTGAACTGAAGCGACTGCAAACCGAAACCGGCATCACCTTTATCTTCGTCACCCACGATCAGGAAGAGGCCCTGACAATGTCCGACCGTATCGCGGTGATGCATGCGGGTTCGATCCGTCAGATTGGCCCCCCGCGCGAAATATATGACCAACCCGCAGAGCGGTTCGTGGCCGATTTCATCGGTGATACCAATTTCCTTCCAGTCAAGATCATCACTGCCCAAGGGTCAGAGGCGCAGGTCGAACTTGGTTCAGGCAAACGTATCGCAGCACGGGTCAACAAAGAGCATAGCGGTGGGGATGCAACAACGCTTGCGGTCCGCCCTGAACATGCCCGCGTCGTGCCGGAGGCAGAGGGGTTAATGGCTGGTCGGCTTTCCAATCTTGTCTATTTCGGCACCGATACACATTACCACGTGGATCTGGACGATGGCATCCGGTTTGTCGTACGGGTGCAAAACAATACCGACATGGCCCGCTCCGCCGCTCAAGGCGACCGCATCGGCGTCACTTTTCCAGCCGGTATTGGCCAGGTTTTGAGGGATTGACCGATGAACGACCTGGCCCGCACCCGTGAACGTCGTGAGAGCCGCAACCGCTGGTTATTGCTGACACCGGCGCTGGTGATCCTGATCTTTGCGGCAAGCGGGCCGTTGCTGATCACGCTGGTCTATTCGTTTTTGACCGCCGGAGACTACGGCGGCGTAAAATGGGACTTCTCGACCGATGCCTGGTTCAACGTGTTTTTTCAACGCGACATCTTTGACGACACCCTAAGCTTTGCCGACGCACATCTGTCGATCTTCTGGCGGTCGGTCAAACTCTCGCTGCTCACGACGCTGGGTGCCATCGTCCTAGGCTTTCCCACTGCCTATTTTATCGCAACCCGGCCCAAGCACCACCGCGATTTCTGGATGTTGCTGATCATGATCCCGTTCTGGACCAACCTGCTGATCCGTACCTTCGCGGTGATGGAATTGATCCGCAACGAAGGCACGTTGAACACTTTGCTCATGGCCATCAGTGTGATCGACGCCCCGCTTCAGATCCTCTTTTCCGAGACGGCAATCATCATTGGCATGCTCTATGTTTATCTGCCGCTGATGGTATTGCCGCTTTACGCCAGCATGGAACGGCTGGATTTCAGCCTGATCGAAGCTGGTTATGACCTCTATGCCAGTCGCCTTGCAGTGCTACGCCGAATAATTCTGCCCTTGGTCAAACCAGGGTTAATCGCGGGGTCGATCCTTGTGTTCGTGCCCTCGCTTGGGGCTTATGTCACGCCACGGGTGATGGGCGGCGGCAAGCAGTTGATGTTGGGCAACCTGATCGAATTGCAATTCGGACAAGGGCGCAATTGGCCGCTTGGCGCGGCCCTGTCGATTACACTGCTGGCTATCGTGATGGTGGCACTGCTGTTCTACGTGCGTGTCGCAGGCCGCGAGGGGGGTGGGCATGGCTAAAACCACGGGCTTCGACGTCAAACGGCAGTACGGCTTTACCACTATCGCGATGATCTGCTTTGTCTCGCTTTACCTGCCGGTGATCCTGCTGGTCGTCTACTCCTTTAACGCCGGTAGTTCCGTGGCGATCTGGGAAGGGTTCTCATTGCAGTGGTACCGCAGTGCTTGGGCGAATGACCAGGTTCAAGAGGCGACGATCCGTAGCTTGGTCATTGCATTCTGGGCCGCGCTGATCAGCACAAGCGTCGCCGTTCTAGCCGCGTTGGCCACGACGCGGGTACGCCGTTTTCGGGGGTATCCCGCCGTGTTCGCCGCGATCAATCAGCCGCTGATGGTCCCCGAGATTGTCACCGCTGTGGCGCTGCTGATCTTCTTTGCCGGCATCAAGGTGCAGACCGGCTATACCGGGCTTGGCTATCTCGTGGTGGCGCATTCCGCGTTCTGTATACCCTTTGCCTATCTGCCCATACGCGCCCGGCTGCAAGGCATGGACCTTACCTTGGAACAGGCTGCCGCCGATCTTTATGCCTCGTCCTTCCAAGTCTTTCGCCGCATCACGTTGCCACAGCTTTGGCCGGGCATCCTGGCCGGTGCAATGCTGGCTTTCGTCATCAGCCTGGACGATGTGGTCATCACAGAGTTTGTCAAATCCGCAGGTCAGGATACACTACCCACCTATATGCTGGGGCAATTACGGCGGGTGGTCACGCCCGAGGTGAACGCCATCTCGACCGTGCTGCTTGCCTTATCGGTGACCATGGTCATCGCGTTTTTCTTCGTCACCCGCATTCGCAAATAACCAAAATCGCAACCAACGACAACAGGGAGTACTGAAATGAAAAAGACATTTACCGCCATGGTCGTCGCATTTTTCGTCGCTGCACCAGCCTTCGCCGAGGGCGCGTTGAACATCTACAACTGGGGAAACTACACGAGCCCCGAGATGATCGAGAAATTCGAGAAAGACTACGACGTCAACGTGACCATCACTGATTATGACAGCAACGATACCGCACTGGCAAAGATCAAGGCGGGCGGTCACGGCTTTGATATCGTTGTACCGTCGGGGACGTATATCCCGATCTTCGTCGGAGAGAGCCTGCTGATGGAGCTGGACCCGTCGGAGTTCAAGAACTTCGGCAACATTGACGCGCGATGGATGGACGTGGCCTTTGACCCGGGCCGGAAATATTCGGTGCCATGGCAGTGGGGCACCGTCGGGGTGACAGTGAACACGTCGGTTTATGGCGGCGATATTAACGACGCCGCTTTGGTCTTCGATCCGCCAGAGGAATTGAAGGGCAAGATCAACGTCGTGCCCGAAATGAACGATGTGATGGGCATGGCTATTCACTACGTCGGTGGAGAAACCTGCACCGGGGACAAGGACGTGCTGAAAAAGGTCCGGGATGTGCTGGTGGAAGCCAAAAAGAATTGGCTGTCGATGGATTACGGCAACATCGAGAAATACGCCAAGGGTGATCTGGCCGCTGGCGTGAATTGGAACGGGGCTTCGATGCGGGCCCGGATGCAGAACAAGGACATCGCCTTTGGCTATCCCAAGACGGGCTACCCGGTCTGGATGGACAATGCGGCCATCCTAGCAGATGCGCAGAACGTCGATAACGCCAAGCTGTTTATCGACTTTATCATGGAGCCTGAAAACGCAGCAATGCTGTCGAAATTCGCCCGTTACGCCAACGGCATTTCCAGGTCCGAGGAGTTCATGCCCGACGACATGAAATCCGCGCCTGAGATCGTTGTCCCGACCGAGGTGAAAGACGCGGCCTACATCGCAGAAACCTGTCCGCCGGAAGTTTCCAAAATCTATACCCAGATTTGGACCGAACTACAAAAATGACCCCAATAGCGCGGTGCCTTTGGGTGCCGCGCCCCACCCCGCCCCGATCTGATAGCCTTGTGCACGACGGCCGACTGTCGCAGCCCCTATTCGCGGTGAAAATCTATGCACTCATACCCCGATATCATCATACTGAATGGCACCCTGATCACCTTTGATGATGCCACGCCCGCTGACGCGACGGCACTGGCCATGGCTGGCGGTGTCATCACCACAATCGGGCCGAATACGGCGATACGCGGCCTCGCTGGGCCCGACACGCATGTTATAGACGCGCAGGGTGGCACGGTGATGCCGGGGTTTATCGACAGTCATGTCCATCTGTTCGGCGGTTCTGTCGAACTGTCTTGTCTCGATCTTTTCGGCATTCAGGGGGACGAGGCGTTGAGCGCTGCTATTACGCCTTTCGCGGCGGCCAATCCCGATGATCGGATCGTTTTTGCGGTGCAGGCGGATTACGCGATCTTGCATGATACGCGTACGCCGACCCGGCAGGAGCTCGACCAAGCGTGCCCGGATAGGCCATTCGCCATGTTCGCGCCGGACCATCACACCATCTGGGCCAACACCGCAGCGCTAGAGTTTGCCGGCCTGTTGCACGGTGGCGAAACCGATGCCGGCAGTCAAATTGTTATGGGCGACGATGGCCTCGCCACCGGAGAACTGCGCGAGCCCGGTGCCTATGCCCCGATCCTGAAGCTGACGCGCCACGCAGGACGCGACATGGCCGGGCTGGTCACTGGGGCCGATCCGCTGCCTGTGCCTACCCGCGAAGAACGCGAACAGGACAAGGCGGTGATCGCCAAAGGCATGAAGCACTGTGCCGCCCAAGGCATCACCGGGCTGCATTGCATGGACGGCAACCGCTATCAGCTTGAACTGCTAAGCGAGATGGAGGCCGAGGGTACCTTGCTTTGTCGCACGGCGGTTCCCTTTCATCTCAAGAGCTTTGACCCACTGGAGCGGTTGGAGCAAGCGGATACAATGCGCCGCGACTTTTGCGGAGATATGGTGTGGTGCGGCCATGTGAAGATGTTCATTGACGGCGTAATCGAAGGTCGCACAGCGCACATGCTTGCGCCGTATCCGGACACTGACGACAATTACGGTGACCCCGTCTTCGAGGTGGATCATTTCAACGAAGCCTGCCGACGTATCGACGCGATGGGAATGCAGATCGCTGTGCATGCCATCGGGGACGCGGGGATCAGGCACACGATTGATGGTTACGAAGCTGCGCGCAATGCAAATGGCGCACGCGACAGTCGGCACAGGATCGAGCATCTTGAAGTGATGTATCCCGCCGACATGCCGCGGCTTGCCGAACTTGATATCGTAGCCTCTATTCAACCGGGCCACGCGCCTTTTGGCGGTATCTTCCCCGCCGGTGGGGTGGGCAAATACCTACATGATCATCAGATCGAAGGTGCCTATCCGTGGCGGCAAATACGCGACAGCGGGGCCAAGGTTGTCTTCTCGACCGACTGGCCGGTGATCGGGGTAGAGGTGATGACCAATGTAAAGTCAGCCATCGCGCCCTTGGATCTTGGGCCGAACTGGCACGACCAAACCCAAACCCTGATGGAAACTCTTTCCAGTTATACCCGCGACAACGCATGGGTAGAATTCAACGAAGGCCGAAAGGGTAAACTTGCCAAGGGTATGATGACGGACGTGGTCGTCATGAGCCACGATCTTGCCAAGCTTCCACCGAGGCGAATTGCCGAGGCGTTTGCCAAGGTCACAATCTGCGGGGGGCGGGTGACACACGCGGCGGGTTGATCAGGGGCACGACACGCGCCACTAACCATCCTTAAAGTGCCAGATATTTCTGAGGCATCATCGCATTGGGCCGTCGGCGTCGGGTGCCAGGATTGGCACGTCGACTGTCAGATCGTCACCGTCATAGAACTTCAGCCGCAGCGGCAGGACTTTACCCTCGATCAGAGGCGTTTCCAAATCAAGCAGCATCACATGTAGACCGCCGGGTTCAAGCATGACGGTCTGGCCCGGTGCAATCCGCAACTCGGGCGAGGCGCTCATCCGGGTGGTCCCTTGCGCGCCGTTTACGGTCTTGTGCAAAGTCTCAATCGACGCCCTATCGGCGCGCACGCCAATGAGGTCGATACGGGACTGACCCATATTGCGCAGGGTGAAATACACAGCCGCGGTTTTGCTATCGGGTGCCGTGGCGCGGGCCCACGCCGCTTCGACGGTTACGTCGCGATCCACGGTCATCTGTTGCGACACGGCCGCTAACGGCCACAGCGTCACGTTCAGGAACACTATACCTAATGCGAACCACTTTCTCATCTTTGTCTCTCTTTCACTTCGATTTCTCGCGGGCCTTGCCGAAAGCCGCATGCTTCACTTGCTGTACAATCTCCACCCACTAGAGGTTCAAGAACAATTGCGCCGGCGAAGAACAGACACAGCGAGTTTCCGCCACACCAAGGCATTTACTGCGCCAAAGTGGTGCGAGATCGCAAAGTCGCCCAGAGAGTTAAGAGGGAACGAGAATTCGAGAGCTCGGCATCAACCGGAAAAATTACAAGATACGTTTGCGCAGGTACATCGACACGATCTCGCCCAGTATGACAAACGCCAGAATTGCCAGCAGTATCGTCGACACTTCGGGCCAGTTGAATGTGTCGATTGCACCCTGAAGAATGATGCCTATCCCCCCTGCCCCCACCAGACCAAGCACCGTGGATTCACGCAGATTGATATCCCAACGCAGGATCGAAACCGCGAAGAATGTCGGCATCACTTGTGGTACGATGGCGTAAAGCACGACCTTGAAGCGGGATGCACCGCTTGCTTGAAGTGCCTCGACCGGGCGCGTGTCGATTTCCTCGATCGCTTCGCCCAGCAGTTTGCCCATGAACCCGATCGACCGGAACATGATAGCAACGATGCCCGCGATGATCCCGGGGCCAAAGATCGCAACGAACAGCAAGGCCCAGATGATCGTGTTAACCGACCGCGACGATACCAGAATAAACCGGCCCAGCCACAAGGTCGCAACGTTGGGCGTCGTGTTCTTGGCCGCGATATAAGCCACGGGCAACGAAATGATGACCGCAAACAGCGTGGCAATTGTGGCGATGTTCACGGTTTCCCACATCGCTTCCATGATCGACGGCAGATTTTGCGGATCAGGCGGCACCATGCGCCCAAATAGGTCGGCCATCTGCGCGGGTGAATCCCAGACCCATTCCCAAATCACGTCAATACTTTGCAGCGCCCACGCGACAACCAGCAGGGTCAGCAACAGCACGGCGTAGCGTTTGATGCGCTGTTTCGGCGTGTAGCGCGACCAGTGGTCCAAGGTTGCGGTGCTGCTCATGCCACTTTTTCCCGAATTACGCCGCTGATGGCTTCGGACACCAGAATAACCCCGACGATGACAATCGTGATGGCCAACGCAAAATCATAGTCGTAGCGACCAAAGGCATTGGCCAGCGTAGCCCCGATGCCCCCCGCCCCGACCAACCCGACCACCGCAGAGGCCCGCAGGTTACTGTCCAGTTGATAGATCGACAGACCAATCTGGCGCGCCAGAATTTGCGGGGCGATGGCATAGATCAGCGTGCTGAAATAGGGCGCTCCGGCGGCACGCATCGCTTCGACCTGACCAAAGTCGATTTCTTCGATCCGTTCGGCCAGCAGCTTGGCGACAAAGCCGATAGAGTAGACCGTCAGCGTCAACACACCGGCAAAGGGGCCGAAACCCACCGCCTTAACAAAGATGATGGCGACGATAACGGGGTGAAAACTGCGCGCGATGATGATGGTAGCGCGGCCCAAGTAATATACCGGTGCGGGCGCGATGTTGCGCGCGGCGCAAAACGCGATAGGGATCGACAGACCCACCCCCGCGACAGTGGCCAGCAACGCGATCTTCAGGCTCTCCATGAACCCGTCAATCAACAGATCGGCGCGGGCAAAGCTGGGTGGAAAGGCTCCGCTGAAAATCTTCGCGGCCCGGCCCATGCCTGCGGCGACGCGGTCCCAATCAATCGGCAGCGTCGCCATCGTAAAGATCACATAGGACAATATCGCAATCCAAATCCCACGGCGAAGTACCGTGTTGCGGATAAACGGCGGCTTGCGCCACGTGTCGGGGTAATCGGTCATGCGGCGGCCCCCTGTGCCTGACGATCGGCTGCGGGTACACCTGCATAGATTTCTTCCATCGCGTCGGCATTCAGCGCGTCGGGAACATCGTCAAAGATGATCCGGCCATAACGCATTCCGACAATGCGATCGGTGTATTGCTTGGCTTCGGTGACGTTGTGGATGTTGATGATGACCGGCAGTTCCAGCTCGTTTGCCAGATCACGAAGCAGGGCCATGATCTGTTCCGATGTCTTGGGGTCCAACGATGCTGTGGGTTCGTCAGCCAGCAGTATTTCGGGCTGTTGCATCAGCGCGCGCACCACACCCACCCGCTGGCGTTCACCGCCCGACAGTTCGTCGGCGCGTTTGTTCGCATAATGGGCAATGCCCACGCGTTCCATCAGCTCGTAGGCACGGCGTATGTCGGCCTTGGGGTAACGACGCGTCAGCGCGGCCCATGTCGAAATATACCCCAACCGCCCCGACTGGACGTTTTCCATCACGGTCAGACGGTCCACAAGGTTAAAGCTTTGGAACACCATTCCGATCCGACGGCGTGCAAGGCGCAGATCGGATTTTTTCAGTTTGGTCAGATCAGTCCCGTTCAGCGTAATTGATCCCGAGGTGGGTTCGACAAGACGGTTGATGCAGCGCAACAGCGTACTTTTGCCTGCACCCGACGACCCGATGATCGACACGATTTCTTGACCCCCGATTTCCAGATCAAGATCCTTGAGGACAGGGTCGCCCCCGTTGTACCGTTTTACCAGCTTTTCGATTTTCAGCATTTTGGCCTCTCACGGGCTAAGGGGCGGGTGCGAAGAACCACGGGCCAATCGCGAAGGCTTGGCCCGTAGTTTGGTAAAGCCTTAGTTGGCCGCCAGCCCTTGTGGGGTGTATTCAACGCCGTTGCTCGATTGAATTTCACGGATAACCGCCCACTGATCCTTATAGGTGATCGGGATGAACTTGCTCACGCCCTGAAACTCTTCGCCCAGCTTGGTTCCTTCGAACTTAAAGCTGAAAAAGGCTTGCTTGATCTTTTCAGCCAGCTCGGGGTCTAGATCATGCGCGACAGTGAAAGACGTTGTAGGAAACGGATCGCTTTCCCAAATCATCCGCACGTCTGCGGGGTCGTACAGACCGCGCTCTGCCATGCGTTCTACCACTTCGGAGGCGACGGGGGCGGCGTCATAATCGCCGGCGACCACGCCCAGCATGGATTGATCATGCGAGCCGGAATACGTCACTTCGTAATCGGTGTCAGGGGTGACGCCCATACCGGGGAACAGGGCGCGCGGTGCCTGATTGCCGGAATTCGACGTAGGCGACGTATGCGCGACGCTCTTGCCCTTAAGGTCGGCCATTTCCTTGATGTCGGAATCTGCTTGCGTGAACACTTGCAGCTTGTACCCGAACTGCCCATCGTCCCCACCCATGATAGCAAAGGGAACTGCACCGGCCAGATTCACCGCAAAGGGTGTGGGCCCGGTCGAGAAACCAGCAATGTGCAGACGGCCCGAACGCATGGCCTCGACCTCGGCCGAGTTAGACTGAACGGCAAAGAACTGCACGTCGCGGCCGGTGACATCTTCGAGGTGGGCGATAAACGGTGCCCAGATGTCGGCGTACACTGCCGGGTCTTCGACAGGCGTATAGGCAAAGACCAGTGTCGACGGATCGTTTAGCTTCGCCGGATCGGTGGGCGCATCCGCGACCAGATCGCCATTTGCGTCGCAATAGATAACATCAAGTGCGCCGCGTTCGGCACAGTCGTTTTGGGCAAACGCAGCAGAGCTGCTCAGGACCAGCGCAAGGGCGGTGCCCCACAGGGATTTCGTGATATGCATTTTGTTCCTCCCATAAATACATCTGCCGAACAGCAGACCAAAGACCAGCCCCTCCGCTGGTCATTGATGGTATCGGCGTAGGCCGATGCTAGTCGGCAATGCCCCGCGTACGCTACTGATCATGTGACTAACAGAGTTACCAAATACCGTTGCAATGTTAACAATATTACAGGCCGGGGGTGTTTAGCGCGTTTTTCACCACGTCAACGTTCTGGATGCTTGGCCTGCGTATCACTGTCATGACATAGCTGTGACATGATCCGTACCAAACATCAGCCCGTGATCGCCATCGTCGACGACGATACGCAGGTCCGCCAGACGCTTTCCGCCCTACTTGAGCAAAGCGGATACCGTGCGATTGCCTGCGCCGACAGTGCAGAGTTTCACGCGCTTGGTGATCCGCCAGCCATCGATCTTGCCCTGATTGATTTGCGGCTGCGGGGTGAAAGCGGGCTGATGCTGGCGATCCATATCCGCGAGAAATATAACCTGCCCATCGTCATGTTGACAGGCATAGGCGATGAGATCGACAAAATCATTGGCCTGGAAACGGGTGCCGATGACTACCTGATCAAACCGTTTAACCCGCGTGAGCTGGTGGCCCGCATCCGCGCGGTGATGCGCCGTTATGGTCATGGCGCGATGACATCCGCACCCACCGGCAGCGAAATCGGCTTTGGCAACAAGCGGGTGGATTTGCAAAAACGCGAATTGCAGGATGCAGACGGTAACGAAATTCCGCTAACCAATGCCGAGTATCGGTTACTGGATTATTTTGTGCGCAACCCTGGCCGGATTATCCCACGCCTCGAATTGCTTGATGAGTTGGGCAGTGACACGGAACGCTATCTGGACCGTACGATTGACGTGCTGATCCTGCGTTTGCGCCGCAAGATAGAACCGATCCCTTCAAAGCCGGTACATCTGCAAACACGGCGGGCGCAGGGCTATATCTTTGTGTTGAAAGGGTGAGGGGTGTGGCCACGCGGGGTCTTTTCCACCTAAGCATTCGCACGCGGCTGTTTTGTGCGATCGGCCTGCTGTCTGTGGTGGCCACCGTGATCGGCATCATCGCCTTTTCCACGCTGTCGCGCGCCGACCGGCAGATTGAACTGCTTCATAGCGTATCGCTGGCCGAAGTATCGCGGGCATTGGAGCTATCGCAGAGCGTCGCCACCCTTTCGAAATCCGCGCCCTTTTTACTATCATTGAACCCCCCCTTTGGCATTTCGTCCGAAACCGACGAAATTTATGCAGCTATCGCACGGCTTGAGAGTTTGGCGCAGGACGATGCTGAACTGCGACGGTCGGTAGCGCGCATGCGTGCAGCGGTAGATGATTTGGTGAGTATCATCCCACAGCAAAACCGCATCAGCCGCAACATCGACGATATAGATGCAGCACTCGAAGTTCTGACGCGCCGGCTCCGACAATGGACCACGACGCGCACCGCTACAACCTATCAATGGCAGGCATGGTCGGCGCTACAGCAGCTTGCCATGGAGGCGGTAGGAACCGCGCGGGCCCCCACGCTGATCTCGATCGGGGAATTCCGGCAGCGCTATAGCAAAATACGGTCTGATATATTGGCCGTCGCGACGCCGCAGATCGCCGACCACGTGCAGGAAATCGACCGCACCATCACCCGCGACGATACGCTGTTCAATTTGGTTTACCGCAAATTGGCAATCTCGCTGGATGCTGAAAACGCCCTGTTCCGCGTCCGTACCGAGGCGGAGCGTATCAACCAGCTCGCCGCGCGAAACGTCACCTCTGCACGCCAGCGATTGCAGGTCTCGCAGGTTGAAACCCGTGGACGGCTAGCGGTGGCCCAATGGGTGATGCTGGCGCTGATGGCGGTCTCTCTGGGGGTGGCAGTGGTGACGGCGGTGTTTGTCTCGCGCTATGTAGTTATGAACCTGCACCGCATTGCGCAAGCGATGCGACGGCTGGCCGCCGGGGATCGGGGCACGCGGCTGGAACGCCGGCTGGAAAGCGACGACGAAATCGGTCAGCTGTTTTCGGCCTTTCGTATCTTTCGCGCCAACGCGCTGCGGCTAGACCGCAATTCGCGACTGATCCGGCGGCAGAATACGTTGTTTTCAAGAGTGTTCGAAAACATCACCGACGGTGTGGTGATCACCGCTGCATCCGGACGCATATTGGCGCGAAATCTGCGCACCTGCGACCTTTTGCGCCTGCCCGATGGTGCAGAAACGCCTGGAACCGTGGATGACCTTTTGGCGCAATCGCCCTTTGTCTTGCGAAAAACAGCCGTTACGGTGGCGGGCTTTCTGGAATACGAAAGCGCTGCCGGTCACGTCATTGAACTGCGCCGCTCGCCTTTTCCCGATGGGGGCGCTGTTTGGTTATTCTCAGAGGTGACGGAACGGCGGCTTGTCGATGCGCGGCTGGCCGAAATCCAGCGGGTCGAAACGCTGGGCAAGGTTACCGGCGAAGTCGCCCACGACTTTGGCAATATACTGTCCACGATATCGGGCAACCTACACCTCTTGGAAAGCGCCGAGCCTGATGCCGCCAAAACGTTACGCACCCGGATCGAAGACGCGGTAGATTTGGGTGTGACGCTGACTGAAAGGCTGCTTGCCTTTGCACGCAAGCAGCACCTTGAACCGCAGCGCACTGATATTGTCGATCTGCTGAATGCCATGCGCGATCTGTTGGAAATCGCGCTGCCCGATACAGCGGCCTTGACTGTCATCACACCGAAAGACCCCATCTGGGCGATGATCGACCCTGGTCAGCTTGAAAGCGCCATTCTCAATCTTTGCATCAACGCAGGGCAAGCGATCAACCGCACCGGCCAAATCAAGATTTCGGTTTCCGAAGCTGGCGGCGGTCAGATTGCACTGGCAGTGGCGGACAACGGCGAAGGGATGGCTGCTGAAACTCTACGATATGCGACCGAGCCGTTCTTTTCAGCGCGCCGGGGTGGTGGGGGGACAGGGTTGGGCCTATCCATGGTCGATGGGTTTGTGCATCAATCCGGTGGCAGCCTCAAAATAACCTCGACCCCCGGCGTTGGTACCACTGTGACCCTGTTGTTTCCCCCTATCAACCAAGCGGCAACCATCCCGGCTGCCCGTTATGCGGGCCAAGCTTTGGTGATTGACGATGATCCAAAGGCATTAGCCGCAGCCGTTAGCGTGCTTAGCACATTCGGTTTCAAGGTGACGACCGCTGCCGATTATGCCAGTGGTCGCGCCCATCTTGTCGGGCAACCTTTGCCAGATCTGGTGGTGAGTGATTTAAAGCTGGACGCACAGCAGAGCGGTTGGGATCTGATCCGTCTGGCGCTGGACGGTGCGCCCCATACCCATGTCATTGCGATGTCCACCCACTTGCCCCCCGCAGATTGCATTGACCCTGCCGACAAGGAGCGTTTTGCGCGGCTGGAAAAACCCATCAGCACCCAAGAGCTGGCGCAGGTATTGGCAAGATTCACGTGTTCGACCACCGATCCAGCGTCAGATGATGCCGAAGTTTGACAGCCCCCTGCCCTATTGGCACCGGATGCCGTAGCCTGATAGCGCCCACACCGATCCAAAACCGTTTGGGCTTAGCAAGAGTCAGGTTGATATTTTCGTGCCGCCGCCGGATGAACGGTAATTGTGCAAGCGTTGCATGACCCAGCGTCGATTCGAATTCTGTCTCGGTGACGCTTGGTTGCGACTGCCCGATGTGTCGCCACATTATCGCGCGTTAGATTAGTAAATACGTAATAACCTGAATATTAACAATGTGTTATGACTACAAATTCGGGCCGGGCCTTAAGAGACGAAGGTTTGCGGAAGCGAACCAAACACAAAAAATTGTTGCTTGGGGATAACTTGCGTGCCATGAGTTCAATTATCGCAAGCTGACGCAAATCACGCGGTTTAGCGACGAAACACAGGCGGCCCACCAAGAGGCCGCAAGAGCAGAATGAATTCGGGCATGAAAACTACAGAATCAATTTCTATTGCGGCATCAATTGCGTCGAACGCTGCCCGCTTGTCGGAAGCGCTTAACAATCATATGCGCAATAGTTTCCAACCCGACAATAGAAAAGCACTGCGCAAGTTTCATCCTGCTGAAGTATCAGAGCTTACCGGTATCAGCATGTCCAACCTAAGGACCCGCCATCAAGAGGGTGATTTCCCCGATGTAGAGACGGATTCGAGAGGTCGCCGGCTCTATACTGCGCAAGAGATTGACCAGATACGTCATGTGATGGCGAAAACGGGCCGAAACGGAGAAACCTATCTTCCAGGACGACGTGAAAACGACGCACTTCAGGTGATCTCCATCGTGAACTTCAAAGGCGGCTCAAGCAAAACGACCAGTGCGATCCACTTGGCCCAACGCTATGCCCTGCGCGGCTATAGGGTTCTTGCCATCGACATGGACCCCCAGGCCAGCTTGACCACGATGTTCGGATATCGGCCTGAAATCGAATTTGCCCAGAGCGGCACGATTTATGATGCTCTTAAATATGAAGATCCGGTTCCGTTGAGCCAGGTTATCAGAAAAACCTATTTTCACAATCTTGACCTCGCTCCTGCGGGCCTGCTGTTGTCAGAATACGAGACAGAAACAGCCTATGCGCTTCAGCACAAGCTTGATCCGCCTTTCACACAGCGCCTTGCGATCGCGTTGGACGAGATCGAAGCTAACTATGATCTGGTAATCATTGATTGCCCGCCGCAGCTTGGGTTCACGACAATGACAGCTTTGTTGGCGTCTACCGGCCTGCTGATCACGGTCGTTCCCAGTATGTTGGATGTCGCCTCAATGGCGCAGTTCCTCGAGATGGCAGGGGAAACTGTCCAGACCCTGGAAGATGCCGCTGGCCCTATCGACTGGAACTTCCTCAAGTTCCTGATCGCCCGTTATGAACCGACAGACGTCCCCCAGTCACAAATGGCAGGTTTCTTGCGGTCCATCCTGCTTGACCAAGTTTTGACCACTCCGATGCTCAAGTCTACCGCGATCTCGGATGCTGGGATGACGCAGCAAACCATATACGAGCTCGACCCCTCGCAAGTCGTAAAGAAAACGCTGGGACGGATTCTAGAGAGCGTGAACGGGGTCGCTGACGAGTTCGAAAAGACAATCCAACATGCATGGGGAAGGGAAACTGACTAATGGCACGTAGAAACCTGTTCCAGCCCCCTCCCCCGCCCGATGCTGACACCACGCTCGCGGCACCTATAGAACAAAAGTCGCGGTTCCCGAATACTGGCGCGATGAGCGGCGTGAAATCCACCTTGAAGGATGTCGCAAGCAATGCAGTGAGAGAAATCTCGGTTGATGTCATCGAAGAGAAGGGGCCCAAGGATCGGCTTTCCTTTTCGGATGCCGATGTGACGGCGCTGGCTGAAAGCATTAAGGCCCACGGCCAACAAGTGCCGATTATGGTGCGTCCGATTGCGGATAAACCCGGGCATTACAAGATCGTCTATGGCCGCCGCAGATTGCGGGCCTTGCGGTCGCTTGGCATTCCCGCAAAGGCGCTTGTCAGGTCGCTATCTGACCAAGAGGCTATTCTTGCCCAAGGGCAAGAGAATACCCAGCGTCTGGACCCTAGCTTTATAGAGAAAGCTTTGTTTGCGGCCGAGCTTGCCACAAGTGGCTATGAACAGTCGATCATTCTTGATGCTCTGGCCGTGGATAAGCCAATGCTATCGCGCATGACCAAAGTCGCGCGATCCATTCCATTGTCGGTGATTGAACAAATCGGTTCAGCTCACGGTATTGGACGGCGACGTTGGGAAGATCTGGCTGACCAGTCGCGCAGCGGTAGCGTCAAACTTGAACAGATTACCGCTGCACTTAAGCTTGATACGGCAAAAAGCTCTGACGACCGGTTTGGGATGATCAGTGACGCGGTTATTCGGGCGCAGGCAACCAAGACCGCGGACAAGCCTGCGCCCTCCCCTGCCCTTACCATCAAACTTGGCGATGGCACGGTTTTGGCCGAGATAAAGGAAACGCCTCGGGCTTTGACATTTAAGCTGTCCAAGTCAGAGACCCCAGAATTTGCTCAGTGGATGCGTAACAACGCAGAAGCTGAGCTTACGCGCCTTTATGAGGCGTGGCGGTCGGAGCAAAAGCCCGACTGATTACTACCCGAGCAACAACACATAAAAAAAGGAGCACGACCAACAGCCCAAAAAAGAAAGAGCCCCCCAAGGTATTCCCCGGAGAGCCCAATCTGTTCTTTGCACTTTCAGATTTATCAGTTTCTCCGCGCTAGTCAACAACAACCGATTCGGTTGCTGGATATTTGCGGCCTTTTTTCTGGTATTCAGAGGTATTGGTGCCTTTCCCGTCAGGTTGTCGTGAAGAAAACATGGCATTTACACAAGCAACTGCACCCACCGGGCTGCGGACCAGTAGAGAGTTGTCCGCGGACAACTCGATTCCTGAACGCCACATCGTTGTAGCAACGATTCGAACTGCCGCCCCTCGGCTTGGACTTAGCTCTTCGGTCATCTCGACATTAGAGGCGATGCTTTCGTGTCTTGCACCAAAGCGCAATCACCACACAGTATTTGCGTCCAACGTGACCCTATCCTTTCGCCGTAATGGTATTTCAGACAGAACAATCAGGCGACACGCGGCAACCCTGCAAGAGATCGGCCTGCTAGTCAGACATGACAGCCCTAACCGCAAGCGTTTTACCAAGCACAGCGGCGACGGCGGCAAAGCTCTGCGGTTTGGCTTTGACTTATCGCCAGTATTCGACCGACTGCACGAGATTGCGGCGATGGCAGCAGACGTCATGAGAGAGAAAGAGCAGATAGGATACCTGCGGACGAAAATCCGTGCGGTTGCCAACGCGAGCCTCTTAGATAACCCAGACGACGATATCGCCCTCGATATCCTCCGCACGCTTCGTCGGAAATTAACGCTGCAAGACTGTGAACATATCCTCGCAGAGCTTGAAGTTTCCGATGTGAATGCGGAAGCCTGCGGCGATCAGCGCCCCGAGTTAACAATAAGCTTGGCCGACAGTGACGGCCAAATTGTCCGACACCATCATAAGTCAACTAAAGAACATATTGATAAAGAAAAGGGTGCGCCTAAAAAAGAGGACTCTTTCGCCACAGCAGATGCACCGATCACCATCGCAGAACTGTTGTCGGCTTGCCCAGAAGCAACCGCCCTTTCTCTGAAGAAGATTGAGACCACCCAGGACGTGATAGCGCATGCAAGAACCCTTGCCCCGATGATGGGCATTACGATCAAAAACTACGATGCGGCGCATCACCGACTTGGTGCCATCAGAACCGCAGCGACAGTGTGGGCGATCATGCAGTTCCACGAAAAGATCAAAGCGGTAGGGGCATATTTTCGTTCAATCACGATCGGTTCAAGAAGTGCAGAATTCAGCCCTGAGAAACTTATCCGGCGTCTTGCAGCGGTTCAGAGCCATGCGATATGAACCTCGGATTGTCCGCGGACAATTTTCTTTTAGTGTGCGTGGTACGGCCCCAATCACCATTCTGTGCCAACCATTCGCGGCACAGACGGGTGCCAGTCAGAGGCTATTTGCATGGCCCAAAAGCCCAGACACCGGCTTTAGAGAGAAGGGCAGGGTGATACGCCCGCGTACTGGCGATGATCGGGTATTTATTTGGGTGCGAAGCAGTAATTATTGGGATCGATGTGTATAATATGTTTATATTCAATTACTTAGATAGATTATCTGGGATTTATACTGGTAATGCGGTGATAAAACGCTCGCAACAGGGCATTTGTCCCCTCATTCATCAACCAAGGCACCCTGCCTTCGCTTTCCCCGTCTAATATTGCCGTGATCACCACGCTCAGTGTGCTACGCTATTCGGGGACCCTTGGGCCAGTTCCGACGACCCGAGGCGCTATGTGATCAGTAGATTGACATGTTTGGACCCAAAATGGCGCTGTATTATTTGTGCGCAGAAGCGGCCTAAACATGAAACCCGAGACGTAAGTAGCTGGTACCGACAACGAATTCTAAAAATTTAGCTATGATTGTTGGACAAGTTCCTGCATATTGCACACGATTATGTTTGCTTGATTTAATATTTCAGACCGTTGATCTGCCCTTCGGTCTATCCCTTGTTCCGAGTTTTATAGCTGCATTAATTCCTTTGGGATGATGAAATGCTCGCGTATTTGCTGCTGAAAAGGATTTTGGGGAAGGACAGTGTTCGCACTGATTCGACCCGATTCCATGCGCAGGGCATTATGCGAGATTCCACCCGTGACAGCCTGAACAGAATTGAATCTTTTCGCGTAGAAGCTCTGGAACCGAGGATTCTTTTGTCCGCCGATCCAGTATTGGGCGAGATGGCCCGTGTTGCGGACAAGGCCGGGTGGGACGACCCACTGGCTAACATCGCAGCCATCGTCGAAGTCATTGATGCCGTAGCCAATCAAGACGCAAAAGCCGCCGATATCGAGGTAGCTGTTGCCGTCGAGCCCGAGGTTGAATGGCCGCAAAACTGGGCTGCTGCCACGGTTGCAGACAGCCAGAGCGATTCAACAAATGCACTGACAGAGCATCCCGAGGTTCATTATTTGAACCTATCTGGACCGATCACCCCCGACGCAACTGTTATTGATCTTAGCGCTGCGGCGGACACGATCGCAAAGGCACAGCAACTGTGGATCGACGCGCTGGACGCTTCAGTGACGCCGGCGAATCCTACATTTGCAGTTCAAGATCTGGGCGGTATCGCGCTTGCTTCGTATGACAGCGCGTCGGGTACCGTGACCATCGACGATAACGCCGCAGGCGCTGGATGGTTCATTGATTCGACGCTAGCTGATAATATCGAATATGCCACTCTAGACGGGTTTACTCTGCGCGCGGGCACCGGTGCCGCGGCTGGCAATGTGGACCTTCTTACCGCGGTTCTGCACGAGATCGGCCATGCCAATGGGTATGCGCATAGCGATCCTCTGGCGCTTATGGCCGGTACGCTGGGAGAAGGGGAGAGGCTGCTGCTTCCAAGCGCGCTGCCAGTTAGCTTGGGGCCGCTACCCACACAGTTATTTTACCAAGTTTCCGCTTCCGGCGGAATTTCCGCATTTTCAGACGCCGGGCTAACTACTGAGATTTTGACGACCACAGGCGTGACAACCTTGATTGGCCTGTCAGGGGGTGCCGACGTTCTTGTGGGTGCCGACGCATTATTCGGAACGTCGCCTCAGGGTGTATTTACCGTAACAGGCCCCAACAGCGGATCGCTTGGATTCGCAACCGATGCGACAAATACCTTTGCGCTCGACTACAGCAGTATCGGTTCGCTGCGCGGTGGCAACAACACTGACACAGCACTGTACGTTGTAACCGGTCAGGACGTTGACAGCGTCTGGGATATCACCTCCGTCAATGCCGGTACGCTGACCTCAGTCAATGGTGTGACCCGGTTTGAAAACATCGGCAAGCTCGTCGGAGGCAGAGCAGCGGACGCCATCATCTATGGTATGGGCGGGCTGCTGACGCATGGCTTTGATGACATCAACGACGGTGTCTATGAAATGACCGTCGGAGACTTCGTCACCTTGTCGCTGGGGGATGGCGCATCTGTCACATCCAGCCTGTCCCGGATACAGAATGTTTCGGGCTATGACAGCACCGGTGCCGTCGTGACTTTGAACAACATTGATGTGGTCGACATGCAGGTCAGCGACGCCACACTGTTTGCCGGGTCCGATGGCGAAACATACTTCACCCGCAAAGCCAACGGTGACCAAACCACGGCGGCGGGCCTTGAGGCCGTGAACGCAAGTTTTGACCTGCGGTTTTATCGCCAAGCCTTTACCGATACATCCGGGTCGGGAAATCACGTATGGCTATCTCTTGCCGCTGACCTTGGGCAGCTGACGCTGATCAACACAAGTTCCGTACAGGGCTCGATTGGTTCCGCGAAAGTCTTGCTTAACGTAGCGTCGCAGGGCGCGGTGATCGGAACAACAAACACGTCTGATGCAGTCGTGTTACGCGAACATCCGGCCTTTACGACCGCCACTGCTGAATTCGCATCAGTCACCGGAACCGCTGCCCTGAAGTTTCAGGAAAAATCCGTACCGACTTCCGGTCCCGCAACTTACACAGACGTAGCATACTTCACGGGCAGCGTTACGTTGACCAAGACTGCCGCTGACGTCGTATTGCCATCGGGCACTACAGTGGCTAGCGACTTCATGGTGTTCCAGCTTCAGAATGCATCTGCGTTCATCGGAACTGGTGTGACGCTTCCGGATGTGACCACTCTCCCGGTCAGTACGGTATTTGATACAGCGAACGCTGAAGGCTTCTTGGTTAGGAATCTGGATTTCACTCTAGGCCTGTTAAAGACCCAAGCATCGTCAACTGTACCTTCGGTTATTTATTCGGGTATGGAATTCACGACGTCGGCCCAAGCGTTCGGTTTGCCACAGATTGAAATCATCGCCCGCGAGCTGTCGCTTAAGATGAATACCGCGTCCGACCAGACCACGGCCTTGGACTGGACCCAGACCGCGCTGCACGACGCTTCGAATGTACCCTACCTTAACCTGAGCTTTAATGGTCTTGAGCTTTTGGCGAATGTCGAAATAGCCATAGCGAACAGTGTTTCGATCGCGGGCATGATGGAGCTTTCTGTCAAAACGCAATCAATTAATGACGGCGCGATTGTCGCAAACGATGCCACGGTCCTAACACTGAAGCTAAGCAACGGGTTCTTTGCGGCAGGCACCGCCGGGTATAAGTTTGATACCAACGGCAATCTGCTTTCCGATCCCTTTGTGCGCGATACCACAACCGGGCTTCCCACCGGAGTCACCAGTGACTTTCAAGGGCTCTATGCTAGCGGCGTAGGCTTTGAGCTGGCAACCGTGATCCGTGGGGCGAACGATACCGCGGGACCCGAAAGCTGGTTCGCCTTCCGGGCGACGGTCGGCGCCCTTGATGTGGTGGGTCTTGGCGGAACCGGAAACTTTAACATCGACGGTCGGGATTTTCTGGTAACCGGTAATTTCGCGTCTACCTCCCTTACCCAGCCTTCCGTCATGAATTGGAAAAACCTGGCTGATGACCTTACTGGCCCGCAGCTAGACCTGACCCACGCGGTAAACGGCTTGAACGGGCTCGAGCAGTTCAAGATCGGCGGGACCCTCACGCTCGAGGTGACAGATGCGCTTTACCTGACATCGACATTCACGATGGCCGTTGTTGCTGATACCACGGCCACGGCGGTTGGGTCAGTGACGGGCGATCTGATTTTGCTGACACTGTCCAAGACCACTATCTTTGCGGGGCCAGGCGCGGTGTTTGCCGACGACACCAATGGCAACCGGGTGATCAACCGCGGTAACGCCGCAGGTGTCTACCTAGAGAACGCGAACCTTGCGTTGGGCGTGTTGATAGATAAAGGTGCCGACGCTTTAGCCACGACCGACGACTCTACCTATATCGGCTTGGTTGGTGGCTTTGATCTGGCGCAGCTTCTCGGAATGGGACAAGTCGAAGCGCAGGCAAACAACCTGAGCATCCGCTACAATGTGGCGATTGATGCCAATGGCATCGCAATCGACAAGCTTGACTGGACGACCATCCAATACTCCGATGCGGCAACTGCATTGAACGGGCTGGATAGCGGTATCGACTTTGCGGTGCGCGGCACGTTGTTCTACGGCGATGGCTTCGTTTATCTGAGCGGAACCTTCTCGCTGGCCACTGGCGGTTATGGGGTAGCTGGCGGCGGCCTAAGCGCCGGGCTTAACGCTAACGTCACGACATTTGCGATTTCCGATGCGGCCATGTTTGCCGGAGTAGGGGGTGGCTTTACCCATGACCCTACAGATGCATCGGTGATTACGGGGTTGGTTGCTCTTGCTGACTTGAAAGGCGCGACCGGCTTTGATGCCACCGGCGTAAACGCCGAGCTTGCGTTTGTTAATGAAGCATCGACCACAGCTACCACGCTGCGAAGCTGGGCTGCGCTGGATGTCTTTGTCGGCACCGCTGATCTGGTTGGCTTGCCTGCCGGATTTACCGCCAGCACCACGAACCTGTATTTCCGGACCAACATTGCTGACACTGCGACAGCAAGTAAGTTGAATTGGAACACCCTCACGCTGGATGGAGCTAGCTTTGGCACCGTGACCGGCCTTACGAAGATTACCAACATCGACGATACATTGAACGTCGCTTTTGGTGGATCCTTCAGGGGCGCTATCGACGGGACGATCCTGTTGGCGGGAACAATGTCAGGTGAAATCGTAACTCTTGCAGATCTCACCGACTTGCCCGGCACCGTGGCTGTTGGCGAAAACGTAAAAGTGATGCGTATGTCCGTATCCGGTGGATATTTGTTCGCGGGTGTCGGCGGCAGCTTTACCGAGACCGCTGGCGTTGTGGACGGTATAGCGGCCGGTGGAACGGGCTTTGCAGCGCAGGGTTTGCAGCTGGACCTCTTGACCATTACCCAAGGCCAAGCTGACCCAACTATCCTAGGTACGACCCAAAGCTGGACGGGTCTGGTCGCCGGGGCAGGGCAGCTGAATGTCAGAGGGTTGGATGCCGTCGATATCAAGGCCTATGACCTGGAAGTTCGCCTGAATTCTGCCGCGACGACGGATACAGCCGCGACCGCGACCAAGCTGGATTGGAAGATCCTGAACGCCGCAGACGCGCCGATCTTCGATGCTATTTCGATCACGGACCCAAGTACCGGCATCGGCCAAGAACTTAATTACAGCGTCAAAGGCGCAGTAGAATTGCGGGTTGCCGATAACGTGCTGTTGTTCGGCGGCTTCGGGATCAGCGCGTTAAACAAATCCATCGACGATGGTAACGGCATCACGGTCACCGATGCCTCAGTGCTTTCGTTGTCGGTCAGTGGTGCGACGCTATTTGCGGGGGCAGGCGGGGCGTTCGTGTACGACGGTGTTTCAGGCCGGGCGACCGCATTGGAAAATGCGGGAACCGGTTTCGCAGTACAGGATGCAAACCTGGACATCGCGATCATCAGCCAGCCTTCGACTACGACTACGCCGCTAAGCTGGGTGGCCGTCGCTGGTCAAATCGGTCAAGCTGATATTCGCGGCATTGATGGTATTACAGCAATTGCGCGCGACGTTTCCTTCCAGTTCAATGGGGCGGCAACCGACGCGACCAAGCTGAATTGGACTGGGGTCAACGACTATGCCGGGACCCGGATAGGGACGATTGATCAGACGCTGGATCTCGCCTTTGCCGGACAGATTGAGCTGGATATTCAAAGTAACATCATTGTCTCGGCTGGGTTCTCTGGAAAAATCCAGACGGTTACAAATGTCACGGACGGGATCATCACAGTTGCTGAGGCTGAGATGCTCCAGTTTAACATCACCGCAGCCTATGTGTTTGTTGGCAACGGTGGCGCGTTCACCCGTGACGGCGGTTTACCTGGCGGGGCGGTCAACGGGATCGCACAACAGGGCACCGGGTTCGCTGTAACCAATGCTTCGCTTGACCTATTTGTGGTTAATGAAATTCCGCTAGCCTCTGCTCCGACAGCGCAGATGCGTAGCTGGTCCGCGCTTTATGCAACCGCGAGCGAGGTAGCACCACGGGGCCTGCCTGATGGGTTGGAAATCGGTGTTACCGACATTGCAATATTGATTAACAATGCGACCAATGCTGACGGTACCAAGGGGCCAAAGCTTGCCTGGGGCACAGTAAGTCAATTCACCAATGTGCCTGACGTGTTTGACGCCGGAACCGATCTCAAAGTGTCGGGAACACTGACGTTGAATGCCTTCGACTTTGTCAACTTGCGCGCGTCATTCGACTTGCAATTGGTGTCCGGGGTGACAGCGCAGCTAGACCAAGACGCAGCGCTTGAGAACGCCGAACTTATGTTGTTGGGCCTGACCCTTGTTGATCCGCTGTTTGTCGGTCAGCCCGGCGGTGTGGGTATTTCTGTCGGTAGTGGTAATGTCGCCGTGGCCTTGCTCTCTGCGGTACCGGATGCGGGGGCACCGCTTGCGCCCACGATCATCCCAAGCGCCACAGCTATTACGGCAAAGCTTGGAACTGCTACCATCACCGGATTACCTGAAGCGATTGATTTCAACATATCCGAACTCACGCTGGAATATTATACGCACGAGCTTCTAGCTACGTCCGACCCCGGCTTTGACTGGACGACCGTCGTCGTGCCGGACGAGGCAGTATCGGGGAAAGGTGTAACCTTTAACTACGGCCCTGCCGGTGCACCACTGACAGCCCAATTCGATGCCGACGCTGACCGTAAGTTAGTATCAGGAGCAGTCACCTTTAGCGCATTCGATTTTGTCGCAGCCAGCGCCACCTTCAGTCTGGCCCAAGACATTGTCGATGTTGACGTGAACAGCGATCAGACCTTCGATCTGGCCACTGATATGGATAACGCGACACTGACCCGTATCGGCCTTGGCATTGTCGGGACCGCAGCCGATCCGGGCCTTACGATAGGCATCCGCGATGGGCCTGGCTTTACGGTCGCAAGCGCCGACCTGCTGTTCGCCAGCATCACGTCGTCTAATCCGACCCTTGATACCCGTGGTTACTTTGGGCTGAAGGCGAATATAGATACTGCAACTCTTGTGGGTGTGCCGGGTATCGTAGCGACCCTGAACAATGCCAAACTAGAAATGAACTCCGCAGCCAGCAAAGGCAGCACTGCACCCCTTGATGTCCTCGACTGGACCCGCGCAGTAAACTTCACCTCGACCGAATGGTCAGCCGCCGTCGCTATCAACACAGACACATACGACGTGTTCTCGGCCACCAATATCTACCAAGCGCCGATCCCAACCAATGTTACCGTCCTTGATCTGACTCGGGACGGTATAGCGCTTTACGGTGACGCAACAATCATCGTCAAAGACTTCATCCATATCCGCGGCGAAGCGACCCTGATCTCTGAACAGAACGTCGTAGCGCGTACCTTGACCAACGCCGCCACCTTCAACACCTCCGTTCTAAAGCTCGGCCTTGCTAATGTTGTGGTGTTTGCCGGAACAAGCGCCCCTAGCTACCTGACCGACGCGACAGGGCGTGCGACCGCAGTAGACCCGAATTCGAACGCCACCGGGATCGCGCTGACCGTCGATAGCTTGGGTTTGATGATGGTCAAGGAAGCACCAACCACCACAACGACAGCGGAGCTTCGGTCTTGGTATGCGATCAAGGCGAGGGGGTCTGCGGAATTGATCGGTGTCGATAACCTTGTGATGCGCGGCACCTTGAACGTTGCAGTGAACGGCACCGGTACAGGTTCGACGCCATACGGAACACTAGATTTCAGCGATACGACCATCTGGAACGTGACGGTCGGTCAGAATAGCGCTGTGACGTTTGATGACCTTACCCAAACTGTCATTGATGTGCGGGGGTCCGTGGTTCTTGGTGTTTCAGAATACGTGTTTGTGTCGGGAGAGTTTGCCTTCCGCAAGGGCGATGCCTTGCTTGACGTGATCCTTGCAGACGGACAGATTCGACAGACAAGCTTGCTAACGGTCGGGGCCCGGAATCTCAATATTTTCGTCGGTACTGGCTACGATCTGAACAAGAGCTTTGCGAACCAGACCGACTTGGTCGGATTGCAGATTTCTGATGGCTTCATGGGTCTGGCGCTTATGCAAGCGATAGACTCCGCTACCGGGGCCCCATATGCCGCAGGCACCGCGAATGCAGTCTCGTACACAGCGTTAAATGCTGGGGGCAGCGTGGCCTTGGTTGGTGTCGACGGCCTGACCTTGGCGGCCTACGATTTTGAGGTTCTCTATAATTCCGCATCCGCTGGCCGCGCGATCAATTTTTCAGCGAATACCAATGCTAACAACCTTGTCGTGCCGACAAATACTTTGGCAGCCGACGATGTGACACTTTCGATGTCAGCAGAGATACTTGAGGTAACCGGCTTCGCCGTTATCTCCATTGATCAATATGTGTTCCTCTCTGGTAGTGTGACCTTCTCCAAGGGACTGGTTATTCCCGCTACGGCCAATCCCTCCGGCAAGAATTTTGCTGTAACGCAGATCAGCGGTCGTAACATAAACGCATTTGTTGGTGTTGGTGGACCGTATTTTGAACTGGATATTCCGGCGCGGACATCTGCCGCACCGGTAAATGCCGGGGCTGCCGTTGGGGTGGCGGTCGAAGGTCTTGCCTTTGATCTTGCGCTGTTGTCGCAGGTCGACGAAGTTACAGTCGGCGCGAACACGACCTATGTCGCCACCCTGAACGGGGACCGTTACACTGCCCTTTATGCCGAAGTCGCAGGCGTTAACCTTGTCGGTGTGGGCGGGGTCGCGCTGTCGGCGAGCAACGTCAAGATCAAGGTCAACCAAGGACGTTCTGGCGCAACAACTGGCCCACAGACCGTCTTGCCTGCGGCCTTCGACTTTACCGAGGTTACCGGCCTGTCTCCGGGGACCCCGACCTCAGAAAGTATTTTCCTTAAGATTTTCAAAGACCAAGGTTTCAAAGATACCGTTATCGGGTTCGAAGCCATCGGGACCACAGCCGGGACAGGGGTCTCGCTTCTTGTAAATCTATCCGCTACCACCCCCACCAGTGTCACAGACGCAGATTTCGCCCTTCAGGCCGACATAACGTTCGAGCGTACAACGCTCCGTTCCGGCCAGGTCGCCACCAAAATATCAGCCACTAATGTCACCGCCAGCTTTGGCGCAATCAACTTTGCAGCAACCGGCAATGCGCTGATATTGATTACCCCAGCAGGAATTTCCGCCAACATTGATGTAACGTTGTCGGCTGTTTCGTTCAGCGATGGCAGCAATACCTTCGCATTGGCTTCGCCGACCTTCAGGCTAGAGATCAACACGGCAACAACGAGCGTGAACCAGGAGTTCAAAGTCGCGGCTTATACCGATAGCAGCGGAGCCACGCAAACAACCCGCACTCTTATCCTGCCTGCTGGAAAATTTGTAAGGATCACTGGTGAAAATCTGGGTCTCAAGATTGATCTTGGTAATAATACCGGCACAATCGGCAGCAGCGACCAGCCCGAAATCGAATTTGGCGGCAGCATATCGATTGCTCAGATTACCGACGTATCAGACCCAGGGAGCCCTAAAAAGCGCACCATTTTTGCCTTCACCGGCGTGTACGGCACCTACCGTGACACCGTTTCGAATGATGTGTTCAGTCTGAAGGACGGCAAGGGCGTCATCATCTATTACGATGATGGAGCGGCCGCATCTCAAAATGGACTGGCCGGACAGATCGAAGTGACCGCTCAAGGTGGATCAGGTGATTTCGCGGCAGAAGCTACGGGCGTTTTGCGGCTGAACACCACCACGCGTACAAACATCGACCAATCCGTAACCATTAGTGACGCCGTCTATCGTCTGACCTTTGGCGCAGGCGAGGGCGATTTTGTTCAACTGGGCATCGTTGATGTAACGCTAACCTATGACCCATATTTGACGATTACCGGATCGGTCAACACACTCAACCTTGATGATCCTTTGCTCGCCAACTTCAAATCGGCGGGTGCCACAAGCGGTATAGTCGGGCGCAACATCAGTATCTTCCTGGGTGACAAAGGTGCCGACCTTCAAAGCACGGCGGACGATGTTGGGCTGCTGATCACAAACACCCAACTGGTGGTTCTAGAGTTCGTGGCAAGCGGCCTGCGTACCTTCGCCGTTTACGCAAAGGGCGATGCTTCGGTCGTTGGAATTGATGGCTTGCGGATAATCGGTTCGGTCGAAGTGTGGATCAACAATTCAGGGCGTGTCATTGCACAGACGACGGTCAGCGATATTCCAAGACTGAATCCAGACGAAACACTGACGCCACTTCAGGTCAAGTTCACGTCAGGTGCGATGGAACAAGTGTTTGGATCCGTGTCGATCGGCATCGGTGCGAATGCCGGCAATGACATCGTGACGATCAGTTCTCAGAACGTCACGTTTACGCGTACGCCTTTAGGTCTGATTGAAGTCTTTGCGCCCGAAACCCGGATCCTTGTGAACCCTGAGGGCGACGCAAGCCGCGCTATGGGCTTTGGTGGCGCGGCACGGTTCAGCTTTGGCGGCGGCAACGGGTTCCAGCTATCGGATATACGTTTGACCAGCTATACCATCAACGGACAAACCGGCACGGTGAACAACACCAACCTGCGTGGATTGGTCAAGCTGAGCGCGGACCTGGCGTCGCCGCTGCAAGATCAGATCGTGCGGCTGGACCAGCTCGAATACATCGATGTCATATTCAACAATAACAATTATTTGACATCAGAGGCGTATCCGAACGGGATCGTAGACAGTTCTATCACTGACGTTGAACAGGAATTCTTGATCAGGGCGACCCAAGACAACGTAACCTATAAGATCGAGGTTTCGGGTGCTGCCACACGGGTTGAAGGAACTGCAAAGCCGACCTTCCGTTATCAGATCCTTTCAAAACCTGCTGCGATCAATTCAACCAGCCCGATTACCTACGAGGTCGAGTTCCTAGCCAATTCTTGGAAAGATAGCGCAAACCAGCTTGGCGCGCGTGAAATCGAACGGTTCCGGGTGCTGCGCAATCTGACGTCTGCATTTGGCGAAGCCGAATTTAACCTCACGCGCCTGGCTGCGGCCGCAGCCCCGTTGGTTGATCTGGCCAAGCCATTCTCGGGTGCAACGGTTGATGCGTCCTTGTTGAACGCCAGCGGCTTTATCGACGTGACGTTCCGCACTGTTGTTGGGCAAAACTTGAATGTGAATACGATCAGCGGCAACGAAATCCGCATCATGCAGACCGGTGGTGCCGCCAATGTTGGGAGCGTAACGTCCGTTGACCGCATCTCGGCAAGCACATGGCGCTATTACATTGCGCCTAAAACGCCCGCACTCACGGCTGGGTCGTCCACCGCGCCAGCGCCCTCGGGACCTGCGGCGAACACCCGCTCCAACGCAGCCTTTAGCGTCGGTGATGTCACGGTTCAGTTCCTTGCCGGCACGTGGTCGTATCAAAGTACAGATAATCAAACCGTTCTATTTGGTGCAGATCATGGCCTTACCGTCACTGACCAAACCAACGCGACCAATGTCGATACCCTGACGGCGGTCTACTCTTCGGTCTTCACAGTTGCGAACATTCCTGAAAGCCAGACCACCGGACCATCGTTCAATATCGGTCCGGTGACGATTGAATCGCCTTCCATCGGTCTTGATAAGCTGGCGTTCAAAGACAAGCGTTTGGTGCTGACGATCGCATTGGGTGCTGACCGTGCGGCGCTGGCATTTGGCGGCGCTTCGCAGGGTACATCTGGGTCGGGCCAGACAAACACCGGCGGAACAAGCGTCGTTATCAACGGCCTTCTGGTTAAGTTCGACGTGAGCGTGGATGTTCTGGCTGCTGTGTCGGGTGGCGACCCCGAAATCGGCTTTACCGGAAAGTGGGAAGTCACGGCAGACAGCCTGATCGGCACGATACCCGACGTCATGACATTCGAGGCGGTTGCGATCAAGATCGGCTATGACCCCGATTACGATGCAACCAAGGATTTCACCAATACACTTGCAGGTGCCGGTCAGAAGCTTGTCCAGATCGACAGTGTCAAAGTCACGTTCCCGCGTTTTAACCTGACCGGAGAGATCAACCCTGTTGCTGGTAAGCCGGGGTTGATCGTCTATGAGAACGGTTTCGCAATTGGAGAGGCCCAGCTGATTTATGGCGGCTTGCCCGCAACGGGTCAGACTGCTGCTACACGCACGGACGGTCAGGGTGGACCGATCAAGTTCGGAAGCCTTCTTGAATTCGATGATCTTCGCATCGGGGTCACCAACTTTAGTGTGGTCTTTGGCCAGTCCGTCAATTTTAACGGCACGATATTTGTCGCGTCTGGTGGTGCAAAGTTCGCCCCCGGCAAACCGATTTCCGCTGATATCCGCGACCGTCAGGGCCCAGAGCCGGGCGATCGTGCCGGTAACCCGCAGACCGAGGCGATCCGCCTGGGGCTGACATTTAGCAATGGCGCAGTTGACGGGTTTATCTGGCGCATGGACACGTTCAGGATCACGCTTGGTCCGAACCTTGTCTTGACCGGTGTTGACCTGAACCTGGATACCAGTGCCGCCAATGACGAAGAGCTGATCAGCTTTGCCGCGATTGGTGCGGAACTTACCGTAGGTTCGATCACGTTGATCGGTGAGGCGCGGCAGTTCGCGTTCTTGGGTGACGGCACATTTGTCACTAAACGTGGTTTTGGCGTGTTCATCGGGGTTGGGTCGGCGACAGGTGCGTCGTTTAAATGGCCAGCTTGGTTGCCAATCCGTATTACCGAAATCGGTGTACAGTGGGCCGATATCCAAAAAGCTCCTGAGAAGTTCGTTCTTACGCTTTCCGCGACGGTGACAGGGTTGCAGGGCAATCCCGGTCTGAAATTCGAAGGAACGATCAAGGGTATCCGGATCGACGTAGGTCTTTTGCTTGAGGGTAAGAACCCGATTATCGGCATCGAAGCGCTTGGGGTATCGGTTTCCGGCAATCTGTTTGGCGGACAAATCGAAGGTACGCTTATCGGCGGCATCATCAATATCGATGCCAACGGAGCAGAGATCGGGACGCTGGACACCGCGACACCCGTGGCCGACCGCGTATTCTTTATCGGGGTCGAGGCCGGGTATGCCTTCGCCGGGCTGTCGGGCTTCACTATTCGCTTCGCGATGAGCGAACTTGGCCCGCTGGGGGTTCTGGTGACCGCACAGATTCCCGGCGGCATCCTGCTGGAACCCAACACCGGCCTGACGATCAACAACTTCACCGGCGGCGTCGACTTCTTTACCTCGCTGCCAGACATCACCACGCCAGCCGAACTGACTGGCCCGGCCTTCCAATTGCCTGCCAATGTCAGTGTCGATGGCTGGCTGGATATGGTGCGCGGTCAGGTCTTGACGCAATACCGGCTTGTTAAAGCAAACCCGTCGCAAAGCGGTTTTGCAGCGGCGTTCAAGGCACCGATGGTCATTACCGGCAGTGCGAAACTGTATTCGATCTATACGTCGGAACTCACATTCAACGGTCAGGTCACCATCAAGATTTCGACAGATGGTAAGATCCTTGTCATAGGTCAGTTGAATTTTGCCGCCGATAATCTGTCGCTGTCGGCAAGGTTGTACGCGAATCTAAGCAAGATCGCATCGGGCGAGGCCACTATCTTGTTCCTGGCCAAAGTTCCGGATCAGGTTGACATCATCACCATCGAAGGCAGCCTGCGCTTTGGGTTCCAAACGTTGCTGGGCGATGATGTTGCCGTTGCGATTGTTCAGGACCGCGCTGCGAATCCTACTCAGGAATTGGCGGGACCGGGGGGCGGCACTGAAATCGGAGCCTCAGCTATCAATAACGCCGGGTATATCGACGTTACCCTTGAAGACCTGGGTGCCACAATTGTGTTGTCGTCTGACACGGTTCTAGACCTCGCGCCGGAACTGATCATCAAAACCGCAGGCGTGTCATTAGATGACACACTTGCGCCGGTTCACTTGAGTGGAACAACCTATCGCTTCTGGGTTACCGGTACAGCAACAGGTCCGATCAGCTTTGAATATGTCCAAGAGGGCTGGTCATATCTGAACCAGCAAACCGGTGAAACGACCTTTAGCAGCGTCGTAGACAGTGCGAATGCGCCCAAAACCGGAACTGCGACCTTGGTCACTGGCCCGTGGATCGACATCCGGTTCATTCCTGAGATCAACGGCGAACTTACCGCCGCCAACATGCAGACCATCGCCAGCGGTGGCGCCCCGTTCGTTTTGCGCAACCAGAGCAATCAGGTGATCGCGCTTAAGACCACCGGTGGTCAAGATGCGCAGCGGGTCATCGTTGGCAAGGACGTCATCCGCTATTTCCTAGCCGATACCAGCCTGCCGTTGGGCACCTACACGGTCACATTTGCCGGAAACGTCTGGAACAGGGGTGGGCTGGCCAATATCGCGACTGCCTCTGAAAGCTTTGATATCGTCAGCCCGACCATTTCACTGGGCGGTGCCTTCGACACGACACCCACCGGGTATTCCGCTGACGTGAATGTTTTGAAAGCGGGCGCGAAAGAGCTGATCATGTCGTTCCGCGCGCCGTCTGGTAACGGTCTAGATTACGCGACGATCCTGGATGCAGCGCACGAATTTACCCTGACGCGTGTTGGTGGCGCTGCGATCACCGTAGCAGCGGTTCCTGTACCAGTACGGCTTGTCATCGGCACAGGTGGCGGTGCCACATATGCGCCCGTTGTGGCCCCAACGGGTACTACGATGGCCGACTATTTGGCGGCAGAGGGCATCACCCAGTTCAAGTATACCCTGTCAGGTTTCGACTTTGCGCCTGGCGTATATGAACTGACCTTCGTTGATGATGCATTCCGTGATGCCTCTGGCAACCGTTCACTTGCTACTGGCCCAATCCAGATTGTCGTCGAAGGTGCCACAGCCGTACTGGTCAACCCGGGTCAGGACGCATCTATAGATGTGAACCGTTTTGGCGCACGTAGCTTTATTGATGTAACGTTCCCGATCGTCCCTACTGGGTTTATTGCTTACGATGCCGGCTCCATCACCGATGCCGGCGGAGAGTTTACCCTCTTGGGTGCAGGTATCGGCACAATCGAAATAGACAACGCGCAAGCGCCGGTCCTGATAACCGGTGGCACATCGCCAACCTACCGTTATTGGCTGACCGGCGATTTCGCTGGCGGCGCGGCTGTGGGTAGCGTGACGATCAAGCCAATCGATGGCGCGTGGTCTTATGTGAAATCCTCAGGCGTCATCACTGTGACCGGAACAGTGGTCGATGGGGTGCTCCAAATCGGCGAAAACGATGCCGTTACAGGTGCCTTAAATCCTCTGACATTGACCAGTATCTTCGGTGCGATCCCTGCCGGGTATTCCATCGACATTGCGTCAATTTTGGATAGCGGTGCAGAATTCGAGGTTTCGGCGCCGACCAATGCTGGCTATACCGCGACGTTGGATACAACCAACGGACCAATTCGCCAAGATGATGGCACCGGCAATCCTAGCGCCGTCCAATACCGCTATTCGATATTGCTGGCCGGTACGTCCAATATATCCGAGACAGTGACCCTGAAGTTCAAAGCCGACCAGATATCTTACATCAAAGATGTCACCCCCGCGTTGACGGTTGCTGGTGTGAACGGTGGCGTGTTGGGGTCTCATAGCAATGATGTCAGCTATGTCGATCTTCTGATTGCGCCCGCTAGCGGTGATACCGTTCCAGACTTTGCAGCGACCGGGGACATCGCCAAGCTTTCGCTTACCGTGAACGGCCAGCCGGGCCCGGCGGTTACGTCGCTACTGAATATCGGTAACGGGGTAACACGCATATTCTTGCAGGGCACGGCACCGGTCGGCGATGCCGTGTTGACCATCGCCGAAAACGCCTTTGGCAGCACCGGGGCGCAAAACCGCGCAATGACGCTGCGCTTCAAGTTAGCTGGCGCTCAGGGTGTGGTTATTAACCCCGGCCCCGATGGTAGTATCGGTATCGGTACAATTAACGGTCGCGGTTATGTCGATCTCAGCTTTGAGCGGCCTTTGAAGGGGCTTCGTATCGGGTCAATCACCGATCTTGCCCCCGAGTTTGAGTTCAAAGGCACCAACGTCAAAATTGCTTTCGACGACACGCAGGCACCTGAATGGCTCAACCCTGATGATCCCACGGTTGACCCCGATACAATCACCGAAAACTACCGTTTCCGCTATTGGACCAAGGGCACCTTTACCTCCGGTACAACCATAGAGCGGATAGCGAGCTTTGAAGGCGAAGCCACGGTTCTGCTGAGTGACGGGACATCTGCCAATACCAACGGCGTGGTCGGCTTTGACTCCCTGAAGCTTGACACATCTTGGATAGACGTACGCTTTACCCGGACGTGGGGCGATCAGATCGACTTTGCAACCTTGGGTGACGAAATCGCGGTCACCGGCGCGACCTTGTCGGGTGACGCAATGCAGATCGGCGATGGTCTGACAGTCCGTTACTTCCTGACCGGAGCTGTCAACGCGGGCCGCGTGACCGTACAGGTTCTGGCCGGAACATACGGATCAGGCACCAACGCGGGCGAGGCGGCGGATTATGGCTTTGACGTGCTGCAACTCTCTGGTGCGCTGGCCGATCCGGTCGCGGGCGGCGTGATCGGCAAGACGGAACTTAACAACCGTGGCTATATTGACGTGAGCTTTGTTAAGCCTTCGTATGCGTTTGGTATCGACGTGGCATCGGTCACGGATCTGGCCCCCGAAGTTGTGTTCAGCGCCATCGGCGGCACGATTAAAGCCGACGATACCCAAGCCCCTGTTTACTTGGGTATGGTTGGCGACGCGGCGGTCTTCCGGATTTGGTATAGCGGCGATTTCCAAGGCAGCGCCGTCGCCGGGAACGTCACGGTTGAATTCATCGGCGGCAGCTTCAATTGGCTCGACGCCAGTGGCAACACCATTGATGCAGTCGCGCAGACAAATAGCGTCCAGCTACAGGTAAAATCGGACGGAGCGGCAACGCCAGCTTATTTCGTTACCTTGCAATTGGGCACAAGCGCATTGCTTGACACCGCGTCGATCCAGAATGGTTCATTCACCATCACGCGCGCGGACGGGACAAGCCTGACTGTCACAGGCAACACAGCCCGCGCACCCCCGGGCCAAATAGAATTGGCAATTTCCGCACCTTCCGGGTCTGATCCGATCGCTGCGGGAGAATTCGTAACTCTTAGCTATGATGCGTCAGCGTGGAAATACGGCGCTGCTGCAATTGAGGCCCAACAGTCTCAGACACTCAGCATCACTACAGCCCTTACCAATGGGTATATTGATGTAAGCTTTGCGACACTTGGCCTTGTAACGGCCGATCCGTCCTTTGCGCTGGACATGTCCACATTGACCGGAGACGAGGTCAGCCTTGGCGGTGCAGGGGCGTCGGTAACTGTTCTTAATATTGCGCCTACTGATTTAGGTAACGGCACCTTCCGCTATTACACCCAAGGCGCTTATACGAAGGGTGATGTCCTGATCACCTTCAAAGAAGCCAGCTGGTCTGACAAGGCGGGCAATACCGGCGGACAAAGCGTTCAAAGCTTCAAGGTCATTGACCGCATCGAGAGCGCTCTGACACCGGTAGCGACAGCCCCATCCACTTCGCGCATCTTCTTCATCGAGATCGCAGGTGGTATCCGTTACAATGTACCCGGTATTTCCGACCCGATGCTGGAAGAACGCGGTAAGGCCCGTCTGACCTTTGGCACGTATGCGGATCCGGACCGCGGTGATGTCTTCCGGTTTACGCTGAAATTCTCGGGAACCGCCAAGGTTTACAAACTGGGCAATGTCGGTTCTATCGCGGGCTCATTCGTGATCGAAGATGGCGGCGACACCGGGCGGCCTGAATTCTGGGGTGTGGCGGCGGTTCAAACCAATTTCGGTGCGCTCGCAGCGATGGGCCTGCATATCAATGGCAGCGCCGTTCTCCAGATCAACTTGTCAAGCCAGGCGCGGACCGAAAGTATTTCGCTTGAAGGTCTGGCAGGCGATAAACTTGGTATTACCATCGCCGCGGACAATGTAGCTGCTCTGGGGTTGGATAGTACTACGGGCCTGTTCCAAGAAAACGCGGTCACTCAAGCCATTCGTAACGAATTTATTGCGCGTAGCGTCACGCTGACCCAAGACGCAACGATTGCCGTCACCCAGAATATCAGTAATTTCACTCAGTGGCGTATTACCAGCGGTGGAAAAACCTACTTCGCTGAACTGAGCGATGGTAAAGTGACGCTGTCTTCGGAAACGCGCACGTATGTCTTGCCAGCCGGGTCTTTCGCATTCGAGGTGACCGGATCGGTCAAGTTGACAATACCCGGCGGAAACCCGGACACTGATGCTCTCGCCGAGATGAGCGGCGGGTTCTACATCTCTATCACCAAAGAGCGGGCAGAGGTATTTGCGATTGCCAGTGTGGTCGTCGGCCCTGCGAGCGCGCCGGTTATCGAAGGACGTGCCCAGGGTCTGTTCATCGTCAATTACAGCGGTACCAACAACGGCATCGCGGGCAGCCTGTCATTGGAGCGCAAGATCGGATCACCTGCCGCCGAAGGTGCGCAGGATGACGGTGGCGACAGCTTTGCAGGGATTGCAGCAAGTGTATTCAAGCTCGACGTAACCATTTCGCTTCAGTTCAATACCACCTTGGCCGAACAGAGATTTACAGTTCCTTCCTCGTTCTTGGAGCTGTTGCCGCCTGATGCGTCCGCAAATGTGATCGTTACAGCCGGGGTACCATCCCCCGGAGACCCGACAGCAGCACCCGCAGCTCCATCGGTGTATTTCCTCGCCTTCCTCAAGGGGTCCGTAACCCTGTTTGACGCTGTGACGTTGAATGGGTCGCTTACGTTGGCCGTTTCGATCACGCCGGTTTATTCGGCCGCTGATGGCAATGGGGACAAGACGTTGCTAAGAACGGTAAGCGACGTCCGGCTTACGGGCGTCGTGAATGGTAAGATTGACTATGTCGGTGTCGTGCGCGGCGATCTCGATCTGTTGTTCTCAACGACGGTCGAAGCTGACGGCACTGTCACAGAAGTAGGTTTGGTCGGACGCGCCAAATTGAGTCTGGTAGGGGGGCTTGCCATACCGAACGTCCAACTAGATGGCGGCGCGACGCTAAGCCTCGAAATCAATACGTTTGACAATCAGCGCAGCCTTCAGACTTTCCTTGACGCTGGTGAATTCGCCAAAGCCCAAAATAGCGCGAACCTGCATTATACCAATCCGCAATACGACACTGATGGTACGACCCCCATCCGTGACGGGGCCAACTATTTTGGCACGATCAATCTGAACCCCGGTCTGACCCTGTACATCGAAGCTGGCATGTCGATTTCCAACGTCGTCAGCCTAAGGGGTGTTTTCGAACTCAAGATCCTCAAGCTTACCACCGGGCTGCTCATCAGTGCCGAACTGAATGTTCAGGCGTCGCTGGTGGGTATTTTGGATAACCTGACCCTAGAGGGTAAGGTCGTCATCTCCGAAGGCGGCATGGTGATTTACGGCAGAATAGCGATTGATGCCGGTATGAACGGAGTGCTGGAGTTTAAGGGCAGCGCTGTCTTCGAGCTGAACACGTTCTCGTCGGCCAAGATCATTACGGTGGGCGGCACGAACAGGTCGGTTGCGTCTGGGGTGATGCTGACCATTCAGGGTACGGTGGAATTCGTTGGGTTTGCCACCGCCAGCGGCAAGACCACCATCGCGATACTCAGTGATCGAACCGTAATCACCTTTGACATCGTCTTTGGCTTGGGCGGCTTGAATGCCCGCGCCGCAGGTGCCGCCGGACTGTATTATACTGGCAATCGTGTAACCGGTATCGCACTGGCGCTGTACGTATCCATCGACGCCAACATCGCCCAGATCATCGACATTTCTGCCAGCGGTAAGCTTACATTGAACACCACCAACAGTGTGCAGCGGATTGGAAGCTTCACCCTTGAAGCCCGAAGCTTTACCTTGGCGTTGAATGGTAATGTACAGTTCCTCAAGACGATCAAGTTTAACACAGCGTTCAACGTCATCATCGTAGCTGACAGCTGGGAAGTGAACTTCCGGGCAAGCATCAACTTCTTTGGCATTGCGACATTAGGCGCAGATGGCGTGTTCCGCAGCGACGGAACTTTCAATGTCAGCTTGCGCGGCGGCGTCCTGCTTGGCAGCCGTGGCTTCGGCATGGAAGGCAGCTTCAACTTCAACGTCTTTTATGACTATGTCGGTGTCGGTAATGTACTGACCATCGGGTTCTCGGGGAATGCGTCCGTCAAACTATATGGTCTGGGGATCAATTGGGGTGGGGCTTCAATCGGCTTTAGCGCCAATATTCCAGTCGGTCAGGGCGGACGTGTTCCGATTAAAGTCAGCGCCTCTGCAAGCATCAAGATCGTGTTTGTGCGGATCCGGTTGAACTTGAACTTTACGATTGGGTATCTTGAGCTGCCCAAGCCCATCAAGCTGGCTGAAAAGCAGGGTTCCGACCTCGTGCTGAATATGGGCAACAGCGGTTCGAACGGCCTGTACAACAACAATGATCGCGGCATCGGTGAAGGTGCTGATGACGAGACCTATTTTATTGAACAGATTGCACCCGGGACGATCAAAGTCATCTATTCGGGCCGCGAACAGATATTTACCGGCGTTGACCGGATTGTCGGATTTGGTGGCGACGGCAATGACATGATCGTTGTACGTGAAGGCGTCGACGCAGGTCTTCTCTTTGACGGCGGCAATGGCGCGGACATCATTGATTATCAGGGGTCAGGCCAAGCGTTCATCAACACAAGAGAAGGTGCCACTGATCTGGGCGACCAAATCACCATCGGGCGCTTTGCTGCGGCTGGGTCGCAAGTGTATGGTGCCAACGTCACCAGCCCTGTGGGAACTGATCAAGTGCCAAGCCAGCTTGGCGACCGGATAACATCGTACAGCAACCAGCAGATTACCATCAAGGGCATGGGGGGTGACGACTTTATCCAGCAAGCCGGTGCCGGGGCTGCGACGATCTATGGTGGTGACGGTGCGGACATCATCTTTGGTGGGTCAAACAACGACATCATCTTTGGTGGCAATGGCGTCGACGAGATTGATGGCGGAGAAGGTAGCGATACGATCGACGGCGGCGCAGAAGCTGACCTGATCTTCCGCGCCTTGAATGCGGCAGGTATTCTAACCGTCAACGGTACCGGTTCTGCGGACACGCTGTATGTGACAGGTTCTTCCAAGGCCGACACCGCGCGGCTGTCCAAAGGGTCGGTTGTCATCCGTAACGCTGACAATACCCGCGGTGCCACCGTTAAGGGTGGCGTCGGCACCGTGCAGATCCAACTGCTGGGCGGAAATGACACCGTCATCATCGACGATATTTCTGGCCAGGGCGTGAACCGCCTGATCATCGAAGATGACTTGGCCGTTGAAGGCCCCGGATACATCGGCACTTCCGCATCTCGCGAAGGCACAACGGATAACAATGCAGATACCGTGATCATCAACGGCACTGCGTTGAACGATATCTTCACCTTGTCGCAAGACACCACTGACGCATCTGACGTGAAGGTCGATGCGGTCTGGAACGGCCAAACCGCCGTGGCGATCGTCTTGAACGATTTCCGTCGCGCGGCAGGCGACAGGCTGATTGTCAATGCAGGTAACGGTGCCGATGTAATCAACGCATCAGCTATCACCCAAAATACCGTCGCACTTGAATTGGTGGGCGAGGGTGGCCGCGACACTGTTGTCGGCTCGCAATACGATGACATCCTGAATGGCGGCTTGGGCGATGATACAATCACCGGCGGTGAAGGCTATGACACCTTTGTAGACGCCGGTAACGACGCCATTGGCGACACATTGATCGAATCCTTCAACGGCTACGACTTCGGTATATTTGAAGACCGCTTTGTCGTTGGAAACGCGTCAGGTGCAACCGACGATATCTGGTCTTCGGCGACGCTGGAAAATATCAACGGCATTTTCGAGAATGTCATTCTGACCGGCGGCAATAACGTTGCCAACCGGATGGTAGTTAACGATTTGGATCGACAGATCCGGGTAAACGGAACGGTCATTTCTGTAGCAGCATTTGACGGAACCGTGACGCTGGATGCCAAATCCACCGGAACGCCCGAGGTGTATGTGATCAATGCGCCCAAGGGCTCTGGCTTTGTGGTCAACATCAATGATACCGGGTCAGGTGCGGCGACCGTGCGCTTTGAGGGCTCTGACGATAGTGATGTGATCGTCGTCAATGATGATCAGCTCGTTGTAACCGGCGCAGCCATTGCAACCATCACCCATGTTGGTACGGATCGGGTTGAACTCAACACTGCTGGCGGCGGCGATGTGATCACGGTTCAAAGCACTGATATCCCGCTGTATATCCGGTCCGGTCTGGGTGACGACACCATTACAATCGGCAACAACGGTTCGCTTACCGAGATTGACGCCATGGTTGACGTCGACGCGTTCGATGTCTTCGGCGCGGGCAGCGCACCTGTCGACCGTGGCAGCGACACGCTGTTGATTGATGGCCGTAATGACAGCGGTGCGTTGAACGGGACCATCGGTCTGGTCGATCTGGCGCAGCTTGAGGGCCGTGTAGCGGTTAACGGGTTTGCCCTGTCGCCAGCCGGGATCACCTATATCGCGGTTGAAAATATCGAGATCGACCTCGGCAACGGAAACAACGTTGCTACGATCACTTCGACCGGTCTGGCTGACAAGACCACGTTGCGGACGTCGGGGGGGGGCGATCAGGTAAATCTTTGGGCCATGAACGGACCAACATTTATCGAGACAGGCGCGGGTGTTGACACGGTGACAATCGGCAAGCCGATTTCGACCACACCCGACAGTGAATTCACGGTGAACGATGTATTGTTCGGGCTACTGACAATCGACGGTGGTTCCGAGGCCAGCGGTGTGACCGAAGGCAATGATATCCTGCGCGTCAGCGATAACGGCGATACTGCCGCCGATCGCGGAAACCGTCTGACCGAGAACGAAATCATCGGTCTGGGTATGACAGTTGGTATCAAGTACACCAGCTTTGAGACGCTGATCCTTGAGACCAGCGATGCGAACAACGAACTGCATATTGCAGGTACACATGCTGGCCTGACCCGGGTCGATATGGGCGATGAATCGACTTCGCCTTCCAATGACGCCGTTAACGATGTTCTTAACATTGAACGCCTTGGTGGTGCTGTGGTGATCAAGCTCGGCCAAGGCAACGATGTTGTCCGCGTCAACTATGACGAATATGGCAAGCAGACCTTTGCCAACGGGCTGCAAAGCGGCAGCTTGGATACAACGTATGTGCTGGAACTGGATGGCGAACAGGGATCTGATTTCTATCAGATCGGCCTGTCTGGCGAAGGCACTGCGCTGATCCGCATTCTGGATAGTGGCTTGGCTGGTCAAGGTGCCGACCGCGCCGAGATCAACGGCACCAACCGTGCTGACCTGTTCTTGTTCCGCGCCAACCTGGACCCCGCCGTCGCCTTGGGTGTGGTGGCCGCGTTGCAGCTTGATGCGAACGGTAATCAGGTCGCGGGGATCCTTGAGCGGGTTGAATATAACGGTGCCCTGGAGGGGGATATTCAGGTCAACGGCCGTGATGGCAACGATGTCTTCGTCTTTGACGATACGCTCGCGACCTTCAATGTGTTCGGCGATGCGGGCGATGACACGTTCCAGATCGGGCAACTATTTGCCTCGGCGCGTGATGCATCGAACCCCTATAACGGCTTGGTCAACGGTGACGACCATTATGCCACCACGCAAGTCACGCTGGGCTTCCTGTCGAACGGGATCAGTAAGAACGCGACGCTCAATGGCGGCACGGGGCAGGACAGCTTTACCGTCTATTCCAACAAAGCCGAACTGTTCCTGTTCGGTGACGAAGACGATGACAGCTTCCTTGTCCGGTCGTTCGTGCGGGTCGACCCGAATGATCCGGCAGCACCTTATACCAACATTAATGGCGGGCAGGGTGCCGACTTCGTCAGCTATAATATCAATGCCCCTGTTCGTATTGACGGCGGTGACGGTTTTGACACTCTGACCATCGTCGGCAGCGAATTCGGCGACGACTATGTTATCACCCAAAACGGTGTGTATGGTGGCGGGCTGTTCGTCAGCTTCGTAGGGCTTGAAAAGCTGGTAGTAGATGCGCTGCAAGGTAACGATACGTTCTTTATCGAAAGCACGAACGAGAACGTTCAGGTCGAAATCATCGGTGGGCTTGGCAGCGATAACATCAATATTGGCGGGGCTGATCTGAACGGTATCACCGAAGGCGGTGCAATTACCGTGGTGTCCAACAGCCTGAATGGTCACAACGGTTTGATCCAGACGATAGTAAGCAGCAACGACGCCCGTTATAATGCGATCTTTGCCAAGGACGTTGTCACCAATATCACCGACAATGACGAAGCCGGGATCATCGTCTTTAACGACTTTGACGCCCTGCGCGTCTTCGAAGACGCAACAACGTCGCCTCTGCTGATCCACAACTCCTATGGTATCGCGTTGTCGCGGGCCCCTGACGAAGATGTCACGATCACCATCACACCGACACGCGGTACCGAAAGCTCTCAGGCTGCGGGCGGCAAGGGCGTGATGGTCAATGGCTCAGAAACTTTCGCTCAACTGGTGTTCACCGCGCAAAATTGGGACCAGATCCAATATGTGACCGTTACTGGCGTCAATGATACGCTGGCCGAAGGCCGTCAGGTTGTGAACCTGCGCCATACTGCGGTCGAAGGTGCCATCAGTACGGACGCGCAACCGTTTGACGGCGTGATTGTCGCGGATGTGCTGGTAGAGATCATCGACAACGACAGCGCCGAGATATTGTTGTTCTCACGCGATGAACCGGCATCGCTTATCGACACGCTCGACCGCGAAGTTGTCGCCGAAGAGGTCTTGCTGACCGCCAACGGGGATAGCGTCTATGTGGCCTTGTCGCGCGCCCCAACTGGGCCAGTTACGGTGACGTTCAATGCCGCCGACGGTGCGACGGTTTCCTTTACAGGGCCATCTGGCACCCAATCGGGAAGCTCGGTCACAATCGGCTTTGATGCGACCAACTGGAATACACCACGCCTGCTGCGGTTGGCTGCAAATGATAACGCCGCACTCGATGGGGTTCACTATGCCCGCATCACACCGGTTATTACCGCCGGGCAAGACGCCTTCCTTGGCCTAGGTCAGGGCGATGTGGTGCGCGGCATCGCGGCAAACATCAATGCCGACATTACCCAGACACGAGATGCCCGGGTGCTATATCAATCGGCGGATATCCAGATCTTCCGTGGCACAATCGGTTCAACGAATTCTGAACGCTGGACTGTTACGATCAATGGCGAAAGCTATGGTGCTGACTTTGGCGGCACCGCGACGGCGCTTGAAGTGGCCCAAGGCCTGCGCGACGCGATCAACTTTGACGTTCGCAAACCAACCGGGCTTGCAGCCTCCGTCATCGGTGGGGTTCTCAGGGTTACTGACAATGCCGGGTTTACCGTAACGGCAACGGGGCAGACGCAGTTCTTCAACAACGGTCTGGAAATAGAGGCGACGGCCAACACCACCATGCGCGTGATGATCGACGGCCAGGCGTTCGAACTTACGACGGCGGCACCCACGGGTCAGAATATGCCTGTTACCGGTCAGCGTGCTCTTGAAGTTGCAGTGATCACCCTGACATCATCCACATCCGACGGAACCCGGGATGCAGCCGGCGGGGTTGTGATTGGGTCTACCTGGAATCTGGTGCTGGATGATTTGACAGTATCAGTAACCGCGCAGACCGATGACACCTTGCAAACTCTGGTGCGTCGTCTGGTCGGTAAGCTGGCGGGCAGCGACTATGCCGCATCCGAGCTGTATCGTTCCGCGACACTGGTACCTTCCATCACCGGCGGCGTCACGGTTGATGCCACCTGGAGCATTCTGATTGATGGGCAGTTAGTCAGCTACACCTCGGTAGCAGCAGATGTGCCGAATGGTATCAACGGCATCGGGCAGAAGATCGCCGAACAGATCCGCGCATTGAGCACAAGCTATGCTGTGTCGGTACGCACCGGCGGGGCCATCGACGTATCGCGCTCCGGTGGCAATCCGTTCTCGATCGTGGCGACCGTTTCGAACGGCGTGACCAGCTTGATCGCGGCGGGTGCCAACAGCATTGCGCCGCCAAAGGTCATTGAAAATACGATGGTGATTTTCAAACGTGCCGAAGCCCGCGGTGTGCCGCCGTTCGGGCTGCAAGTCGTGCGGCTACCGAACCCCGCTTCCCCGACTAGTCAGAATGGCGCGACTGACAGTGCGCTACGCCAGCTTAGCACCCGTTACTGGGCCTATGCGTCGGTTGCGTTTGCCCCGATCAGCGGCGTTATCGCACAGGGCAACACATGGGGCCTGCGGATGAGCGCAGCCGATATCGCACAAGGCGCAAGCGCCGCGATACTGGAAAAATATGACTATGTGGCCGGTAAAAACCAAGAAGAACTGACCCCCGGCGCGTTCGACCTGAAGCTGCTGGACGATGACGCACCTACGGTCGAAATCATCGAGAGCGGAAATTCGACGGATCTTGCGGAACGTGGCCAAGGTGATGTGCGCGTCACTGACACGTTTGATATTGTTCTGACCGGCCAGCTTTTCGGCGATAAGTGGGTTACGGTCGATGTTACCCCGCTCAAGACGCGCACCTATAATGGCGATCTGGCCTTTGATGCGGCTGCCAACTTTGGTGAAGCGAACCGGGTGCAGGTCCGTGTCGCTGCAACCTTCGCCGAGATTTCGCTGACCGGCTCTGTGGTCGAGGGTGAAGTTTGGGCGGTGGATCTATACGACGATATCGACTATCAGGCCGGGCTCTTGACCGCGTCCTATACCGTGGTCGCCGGCGATACTTTGGCGAGCGTCCGGGATGGCCTGATCGTTGCGATCAATGGGTTGGCGGGCTACAACGCTGTACTGACACAAGACGCGATCGCCATCACCCGTGACAGCGGTCTGGCAACGTCGCGCTTCTTCGTTGAGACAACGATCACACCTGACACACGCGGCACCATCGTGACCCGCGTTGTTCCTGATTTCAATTTCGACAACGTGCTGGAAATTGAATTTGCGGGCATTGCGGCGGTTGGCGAAAGCTGGACGGTGGCCTTTGTCGGTGCGGTATACAGCCAGACCGTCGCGGCGAACGATAGCCTCGCCACGCTTGCCGCCACATTGGGTGCGCGCATTCAGGCCGCGGATGATCAGCGTATCGCTGAAGGCGGCGCGCGTCTGTACGACGTCAAGGTGAATGGCACGGTTGTGTCGATCCAGGCGATCGCGAACAAACGCGCAGTCCTTGCGGCCTCCGGTGCGATAACGCCGGTGGGAAGCACTGTGGTCGATAGCGACGGCGCGATGCTGCTGCGCCAATATGTCAAGTTTGACAAGGATAACTGGAACCGGGCACAGACAATCACCGTGCTGGCGATCGACGACGAAATCATCGACGGCGGGGATGCCAAGGTATTCGCCGCATTCGATGAACGGGTGAACTCCATTCGCGGTCCGATCAGTGTGATTGGTGGGGTATCTCCGACCGCTGTGGAATTGAACAACCCGATCCTTCTGCCGGGCGAAACCAACGAAAAACTGCCCAGTGGCACTGCGGATAGTATTGATACCGTCGACGGGGTGACCACGATCACCGATCTGGCATTGACCCACGTCAACAAGCTTTATGGTGAACGCCCAGGCTTTGACCCACGTATCAATGGCACTGCCACGATCTATGATGTTGCGACACAGACTGCTGCTGGAACAAGCGGGCGGGTCGATGTGGTCAGCGCGGGCCAGGACATTCTATCGTTCGCAAGCGGCACTAAAATCGGGCAGGGCACGCCTTTCAGCTTTGGCCTGACGGTTGATGGTACCGACGCCACCGTCGCGGGCGCAGCACAGGTATTCGGCACCCCTGATCAAGCAGCGTCGGTGTTGGATAAGCTGGACTGGTTGGAAGCAACTGTGGATCTGACTGCCGCCGATGTCTTAGGTACCTATCAGATCACGCTATCGCCTATTCCTGGTTGCACTGTGGGTCAGCTCGTCGTGAGCTATACACCATCCGCCGGGCAAAACTTTGCCGGCACCATTGCGCTGGAGCTTGCAAAAGCCATCAACGCCGCCGCGACCCAGTTCAAGGCACGCGCCATCGTGAACCTGGTTGGCGAAACACGGTTGCGCATCGTTGAACTAGGTGACGCAACCGGTGGGTTTGATATTGACGTGGCAACGCCGACGGGTGCGACGGCGATAATCGGCGGAACTCCGAAAGCGGGTCAGTTCGCGTTGGCAGGTGTCACATGGACCATGGCCGCAATCCGGGTACTTGATCCGGTCAATGCCGCGAATTGGGTGCTGAGCATCAACGGTGACACCCGCAGCGTCACATCGACCGGTACGGCGGCTTCCATCACGCAGAGCTTGGCCAACCAGCTACCGGGCAGCTTGCGGCCCGTAGTGTCGGGCAGCTTTGCAACAATCAACGCCGCGCTGCCCGCAGATTTCGTGGCACAGGCCGGCACGCTTTATTCTTACGCTCCGGTCAACGCCAACTTGCGTGTTGATGAAGCTGAACAGGTCGACACGCTGACGATATTTAACGGCCAGAGCCCGGCTGCTGATGTCGGTGTACTTACCTCTTCCCGCCTAAGCGGGTTGGGCATGGGTGACGATGTCACCATCGCAGGGCAGCGTCTCCCGGGCGGCATCACCTATAGCGGTATCGAAGTGCTCGACATCCGGCTTGGTCGGAACGGCGACAATCTGACCATCGAAAACACGCATGAAGGCAAGACTTTGATCTCTTCGGGCGAGGGCGCGGACGTGATCAATGTCAAGTCGACAGCGGGTCATACCTTCATCTCGACCGGAGCAGGTAACGATACGGTAAACGTCGGATCGGATCGCGGCATTCTGGACCAGATCACCGGGTTGCTGGTGGTCGATATGGGCGATGACGCTGGCGATCGGCTGAACCTGGACGATAGCCTTGACGCGAATGCAAATGTCATGACGCTGACCGGCGACCGACTGACCGGGCTTGATATGCCTTCGGTTGCCGAAATCCAGCAGATTGCGGTGCGCGCGATCGGTGGGACATTCGTCATGGGATATGGCACTGCTGGTGCCACAGCAACGTTGGCGGCCTTCAACTACGCCACGACCAGTGCTTCGGCCATCGCTGCCGCTGCGGAGGCGGCCCGGGGCCAGCTTGCATCGCTGACCGGGTATGACGTGACCGTGGAAATCGTGAAGACCAAGGACGGCATTGCCTATCTGGTCGAATTTGGCGGCCGCGCCGGCGGGTTGGATGTTGCTAAGCTGACAGTCGTCAGCACCGCCGGGTTGATTGCCGCTACCGACACAACAACATTCGTCGCGGTCAGCGAGCTGCGCAAAGGTACGGTCACGCCGCGCCGTGACAATATCGAAGTGCTTCGTCTGTCGGCTAACGATGGTACGTTTACGCTAAGCTTCTTGTTGCCGGACGTGAATGGCGTCACGCGCCTGCAAACGACCGAAGCTATTGCTTGGAATGCGTCGGAAAAGCAAATCCTCGCGGCGCTTGACCCGATCCTTAATCCCAACAACGGCTATGACTTCCTGCCTTATACAAGCAACGTGGGCGTGAGCCGGTTGGGCGACGCAATCTACCTCACGTTCCAAGGTGCGCGTGCGGATGCTCGTATTCACAGCATTGATACCCGCGGCCTTGAGGGCGTCTATACGCAAACCTCGATCAGCATTGCCGACCCGACCGCCGGGTCGACTTGGACAGTCAGCGTGACTGATCTGGTGACGCCAACGCAGATCGCGGGCCTTTCGGCGGCGCAATCCCAATTCACCTATACGGCAGTCGCCGGTGATACGGCGCAGTCGGTGGCACAGAACCTTGCTGATCAGATCGCCGCCGCCCAAGGGCCGCATCTGGTAACTGTCGCAAGTCATGGTATTTTGACCATCACCAGCCGTTCGGGTGTTGCGATCACGGTCGACGTCACGGGTGCCCTTGCTGTGGCGGGCCAGCAGACCAACCGGATTTATACCACGTCCCAGACCGACGGCATCGGCTATCACAGTGTCGAATTCCTTGACCTGAAACTGGGCAGCGGTGACGACGTGCTGAACATCCAAGGCACCACTGCCCGGACGGAACTGCATCTGGGCGACGGGGACGAACGTATCTATGTTTCGTCAACCGCCAGTGAAACGCTTACCAGCGATACACGTTTCTTGCAGGGTCACCTTAATGACGTGACCGGATTGCTGAACATCGACGCGGGCGCAGGCCGCCAGCAGTTGATGATCTCGGACGAAGCGGCTGTGTCGGGTGATGGCACCACAGGGCAACCAGTGGTAATCACCGATAACCGGAGCGCAGCTCAGGCGGCCACGACGCTTCGGGGTATCGATGGCAGCTTTAACGCGGTTACTGATATCTATGTGGTCGGGCTTGCACCTGCGGCGATCGGATATACAGCCGACGCAGACGGAAATTTCCTTGGCGGCGTGACCTATTGGACCGGGTTTGGCGATGACAACATCTTTATCGACGCCACCCATACCCGTGCGATCGTCGGCAGCCAGACGGTTACATCGCTGAACACTGGCTTGGGTAATGATCAGGTGGTTATCACGCTGGACCATGCCGATGGGTTCTTTGCGCTGAATACCCAAGGTGCGTACGACCAATACGACAGGGTGCGTGATGCCGATATCGTCACCGCGCCGGGTACAAGCCTGCCGCTGGTAGTCTTTGGCGGCCAAGATGATGACAAGATCAACACCGGATCGGATGACGATATCGTCTTTGGTGACCGTGGGGTTCTTGAATATCTCGACGAAAACGGCGCTGTCAGCCTGCGTCTGGGAACCGGCGGCCTGACGGATGTTACTGACGGGGTTGCACGGGCACCTACGTCGTTCACTTCGACGTTCCTTAACGTAGGCGGCAGTGACACCATCAACACATTCGACGGCACCGATATCATCATCGGCGGCCAGGCGGGTGACACGATTGATGCGGGTCAGGGCGACAATATCGTCATGGGTGATAATGCCACGGTTGTGCTGGCGCCCGGTGCGCCCAATTTTGGCACCTTCCGCTATACATTGGTAAGCGCCGCCACGCTGGACGCGACCACTGGCGGCGATGACACAATCTTTACCGGCTACGGGGCGGATCTGATCTTTGGTGGCTTCGGCGCTGATCGCATCATCGCCAACGTCGGCGAAACAGCCGACCAAGCGGACGCGGTCAATCTTATTCTGGGTGATTTCGGGGCGGCCTATTGGAATGAACTGGGCGATCTTTCAACGCTGGACAGGGTCGTGTCGACAGATACGCTAGTGGGCGGCAATGACTATATCCGGACAGGTCGTTCCAGTGACATCATCATCGGTGGCGTTGGTAACGACGACATAGATGCCAGCCAGGGAACAAACCTGATCATCGGTGACAGCGGAGAGATCCTGGCTGGTGCGAATGCGATCAATGTACCTGCCTTCGGGTTGGCGCTGCGCAAGATCCAGACCATCGAAGACAGCGTTGGCGGGTCTGACAAGATCCGGTCAGGCGATGATACTGACATTATATTTGGCGGTGCCGACGGCGACGACATCAACGCGAGCCAAGGCAACAACATCGTGTTCGGTGACAATGGCTACGTCATTTTTGAAACGCACAGCCCTAACTTTGGTAACCTCGCGATCGCGCTGGTAGAGATTTCGACCAAGTCACCAACCACAGGCGGCGATGATATTATCCTGACCGGTTTGGGTGCTGATCTTATCCTCGGTGGGGCTGGCGGCGATGAAATCACTGCGAACGTCGGTGAAACCGCAGATCTTAGTGACGCTATCAACCTGATATTTGGTGACTTTGGTGCAGCATTCTGGGGCGACGAAACTATTCAGGATCTAACATCCCTTGACCGCATTACGTCGATTGACACGACCTTTGGTGGGCGCGATCTGATCTATACTGGCCGCGGCGACGACATCATCCTGGGTGGATACGAGCGCGACGAGATCTATGCCTCGGAAGGTTCGAACATCGTGCTGGGTGACAGCGGGCTTTTGAAATCCGGTGCTATCGAGGTTAATGTTCCCCGCTTTGGTCTTGCGCTGCGCACGCTGATGTCGATCGCCGATGATCAAGGCGATGACGATATAATTGTAACCGGCGCAAGCACCGACCTGATCTTTGGCGGCGCAGGCAGCGATCTGATCGATGCAGGTCAGGGCGACAATATCGTTCTGGGCGACAATGGCACGGCACTGTTTGACAGCACCGTCACCAACTTTGGCGATCTACCGATGGCCATACTCAGCATAACAACCCAAAGCCCCGCCATCGGCGGCAATGACATCATCACCACGGGTCTGGGCAACGACATCGTCTTTGGCGGTGCCGCGAATGATGTAATCGTCACCGATTATGCGGGTGGCTTCACCGGAGAAGACGGCCAAGACATTGTTTTGGGTGACCACGGCTATATCAACTTTGTCGACCCGCTGACGCAGAGGTATACATTCTTGCGTGATCTCGTGTCCATCGACCCCGAATTTGGCGGCGATGACGTGATAAGCACAGGGCTTGCCAGCGATATCATCTTTGGTGGTAACGGAAACGATGTGATCAATGCGGGTCTGGTCGATAACGTGGCCGACATTGTCTTTGGCGATAACGCCAAGATTACCCTGAACGAAACCGGCATCTTCCAAGGCGTTTCGGCCGCTGACCCAACGGGCCAGCAATACGGCGTCGTCAGCTTCAACTTCGGTAACGATCATGACCGTGAATACACCACCGTTAATGGCGCGGCGGGGGCCGGTGTCTCGGCATCTGACAAATCGGCACCGCGGTCCGAAGGCTGGATCGAACTGGGCGATAATCAGAGCGTCTTTGGTGATGACGAAGCAGAATTCGTACGCGATGACAGCGGCGCGATACTGCCGGGCGTCACCCTAAGCTGGAGCGTGCGTGATGACAAAGGTCGTGTTCGCGAAGCCAAAGACGATACCCACAGCGATATCCGCTATCCCAACACGCCTGACCAACGGCTGTTCGAAGGGTATCTATACGCTGATAACGAGGACACGCTGGTTCTGACCCTGCGCGGACTAGACCGGTTCTATGAAAGCTTTGATATCTATGTGTACCTTGACGGCGACGATGGCAAAACCAGCCGCCGCTACGGTACTGTACGTCAGGTGACCATCGGGTCCGAAAGTTATTTCGTCAGCGATCCGGATGGTGTGAACTTTGGTGGCGATTACATCCGCGTTTCGTCGCAAGATGCGTCGGCACCTGGTCTGGGTAACTATGTTGTTGCCACCGGGCTATCGGGTGGCGAAATCACAATCGAAATTTCGGTCCCTGCGGGCTATCGCTACGGCGATCCGGTTATCTCGGGGCTTCAGATTATGGGCCGGTCTTATAAGATTGATACCTTCGAAACCGTTGCGGACAGCATTGGCGGCAACGATGTCATCCTGACCGGAGGCGGCGACGATATCATCCTTGGCGGCGCGGGCGGCGACATGATCAACAGTGCTGGCGATGCCGACATGGGCCGGTTTGATGCCGATACCGTTTTGGGCGACGGCGGGTTGCTGACCTTCCTGCGTACCGGGCCTGTCGGACCTGCCGAATTCGGTGAGCTGCGCGAGATCATCAGCCGCAACGGTTCAGCCGGCCCGAATTACGATGACGTCATCTTTACCGGCAACGGTACCGACCGGGTAATCGGTGGTCAGGGGAATGACACGATCAACACTGGCGACATCTTTGAACATAACGGTGTCGACGATGCGGTGTCGGGTGCAGATGTGATTGCGCGGGGCATCAACTTTGGCGCACTTGTGCACGAGGGCTGGGTTGACGGTATGGCAGGATACGTGGCTGCGGGCAGCTGGGTGAACTTTGTCGACCAAGGTAATCTTCCCGACAACCACGGCTGGGGTAACCATTACAACAGTAAATACTACAAGAAGTATGCGGAAACGATGCTTACCGCTGACGGTATTCGCATCACCGTGGGTCAGGATCTTGATGGTAAGAAAGTCCGCAGGGTATATGTTGAAGAGCATGACCAGATCAATCCAGACACCCAGAATGGCCGCCTGTACAATGGGTATATCTACGCAAAATCAAAGAGCGAGCTAGGTGTTGATGTCTCTGGTCTGACTAATGTGTATGGTACCGGCAGCTATGATGTGTATCTCTACATTGATGCCGAAGATCGTGATGCGGCGCGCAATGGCGGATATCGACTGGTGTCAATCAACGGCGATGACATCAGCCTGAACGACCCACGCGGTGCCAACTTTACCGGAGAGTTTGTTGAATACGATCCGCTTAACCCCGAAATTCCTGCCAATGTTGTGATCTTCCGCAATGTCAGCGGCGATGCCTTTGAGCTGCGCATAAACTCTGGCGGATACCTTAAGAACGGCAAATGGTACCTGTACGACCACGATACGCCCAGCCTTGCAGGGATACAGATTGTCGGCGGTGCGGATAAGGACAATGTCGTGCGGCAGGGTGATCTGGATACCGATCTGGTCTTGGGAGATCAGGGCTTAATGCGGGTATTCGACAATGCGGTGTTTGAATTTGCATCGCTGACCGGAGCCCCCGGCACGGCCAACGACATTATCTTTGGCGGTAACGACGGTGACGTTCTGATCGGTGGTGACGGTAGCGATACGATCAATGGTCAAGACGGCGATGACCGTATCGTGGGTGATAATGCGCATGTCATCATCATCCGGGGCAACATTGTCGGCCTTGATCGCTTTAAGGATGACAACGATGCCAAGGACGACCACAAGAAATCTCTGGATAAGATCGACCCCTATACCATCGCAGGCCTACAGCTAATTGATGTCACTGTCGGCGGTAACGACGTTATCGAAGGCGGTCGGGGCGACGATTGGTCATGGGGCGGCAAGGGCGATGACACCTATGTATTCGCCGGCGGCGATTTGGGTGCAGACCGCTTGATCGAAAGCGATGTCATCGAGAATGAACGCGATAGCAAAGGCGACAAAGACCACGGGAAATATGACACCACGCCCGCAGGGTTGTTCAACGATACCGGTGATTCACTGGATTTCAGCAATTTCATCGGCTCGGTTGATATTGATCTTCGTGATGGCAGCCGCCAAATCATCAACGGTCGCCACCACCACGACAAGGACAATGACCGCCACGACGATGACAAGTATGGTCACCACAACATCAATTTGTCGCTAATGCTTTCAGCGCCGGGTGGCTTTGAAGATGTATCGGGGTCAGCGTTCGACGATACAATCAAAGGCAATAGCCGCAATAACGCAATCGCAGGCAATGCTGGTGATGACCGGATCTACGGGGTATCGGGGTCTAACTTTCTGGATGGCGGGGCCGGTGATGACTGGATCAACGCAGGGTCCGGCCGGTTCGAAGATGGCCGTGAACTTCGTTATCGTAGCTACGCCAACCAGGTGATCCTGGGCGGCGCGGGCAATGACAAGCTGTATGGCTCCAAGGGTAAGGACCTTATCGACGGCGAAGATGGCGACGACTATATTTATAGCCAAGGCGGGGCTGACATCCTGTTCGGCGGGCGCGGGAATGACCGCATCAAAACATCCGGTTACAACAATATTATCGTAGGTGGTGAGGGCAACGATGATGTGTCCGGCAAGCGTAAATCCAATGACGTGTATGCCTTTGATCATCACGGATCATCAAGTGAAGATTTCGCAAGCCATGGCAATTATTCCGAATGGTCAAAGAAATCTAATACCTATGTTGGGGGCGATTTGGACGAAGCTCTCCGCATTTGGGTGACCCAGCAATTCCTGACGACCTTCACCCAAGATTTTGCCCGCGCCGATGTGACATATGATGTGGCCGGCACGAGTTCTTTGCGCTTTGCGATGACACCATTCATCTTGTCGATTTCAGCACCTTGAAATCCAAGGCAAACTGCTACTAAGATACCCTTATTATTTGTTTTTTTACCCGCTGAGGAAATAGGCAGGCCATTTCCTCATGCGTTTGTGCTAAGTATCTTTCGACATAAATTTTAGTGCAAGGAACGACGCTTTGGGTGAATACAGCACGGCAGCGGGTGAAGGTTCTGACCAGGACCCGTTTCTGAACGCGGATACGCTGGAGAAACTGCGCAACGGCACGGACATGATGCAGGTCGCTGCGGCGTGGCTCGCGGCCTTCGCCAAACAGACTTCCGGTATTCAGCAAGGGCTGGTCGTCATGGCGGGTACCGGCAAGGCGAAATTCGAACCAGTTGCAATGTGGCCGGACGGCGCAAGCCCCGCACCAGAGCTTATGCGTGCGGTCGACGGATGCCTTAAGGGTAAGCGCATGTTGGTTGAAACCGGCAGTCAGGAAAATGCCGCCATAGCAGTTCCCATGTTGATTGGCGGACAGTTGCGCGGTGCCCTTGCGGTGCTTGCCGACAATTCCGCTGATAGCGATCTTCGGCGCGTGGTTGACCAGTTGCAATGGGCCTCGGGATGGATCGAAGCCGTGGTACGGCGTCAGCGGCTTAGCGGTAACGATAACCTTGTGACCGTGATAGAACTGCTGGCGACCAGCCTGCATTACACACGTTTCTCGGAAGCGGCCACGGCCGTAGCGACCGAGCTTGCAGGTGCTTTGGGGTGCGAACTGGTTGCGATTGGCATGATGCGCGGCAAGCACGTGCGGCTCCGGGCTTTGTCGAATTCGGCTACCTTTGGCAAACGTGCGACATTGGTGCGATTGATCGAGGCGGCGATGGACGAAGCCGTAGATCAACAGGCCGTCATCTCGCATCCGCCGCTTGAGGGATCGCCCGCCCGGGTGCGGCGTGCGCACATTGCGCTTGCCGATCACGAGGGCGGTACCGGGCTGTGTACCGTGCCACTGACAGAGCAAGGGAAAACCATCGGTGCCATGTTGTTGCAACGTAGCACCAAGGAAGGTTTCGATGCAGGAGGCGTGCAGATAGCCGAACAGGCCGCCGTGCTGGTTGGCCCCGTATTGGATATCAAACGCCGCGAAGATCGCTGGCTGCCTGCCAAAACCTGGGAGGCGATCAAGAACTTCTTCAAGGCACTTTTCGGCCCGCGTCATGCATTGTTAAAGCTCGGCGTCATTGCCTTGATTGCGGTTGTCGCTTTTTGTTGGTATGCCACAGGCACTTACAGGATCACGGCAACAACGACCGTCGAAGGCAAAATTCAGCGTGTCGTAACCGCCCCCATTGCAGGGTTTCTTGTGCAGGCCGAGGTGCGGGCAGGGGACCTTGTATCGCAGGGGGCGGTCATGGCACGGCTGGAAGACCGCGATATCCGCCTTGAGCGGCTCAAGTGGTTGGGCGACCGCACAAAACAGCAACAGGAATATAGCCAGGCGATGGCGCAGCGTGAACGTACGCAAGCGCGGATCCTGGCATCGCAGATTGAACAATCAAACGCGCAAATTGATTTGTTGGACCAGCAGCTTGAACGCATGACCATTCGCGCCCCGTTCAGCGGATTGGTGGTTTCGGGTGATCTGAGCCAAGCGCTTGGTGCGCCTTTGGAACGGGGCGACGTTCTGTTTCAGGTGGCACCGCTGGACGAATACCGGGTTACCCTGCGCGTTGACGAGCGGGACATTCGCGAGATCACAGTGGGCGACAGCGGCCCCCTGGTGCTTAGCGCCTTGCCTGACACCGCCTACCGTGTCTCCGTGCAGCGTATCACCCCGATCTCAAGTGCGTTGAACGGGGCGAATGTCTTTGACGTAGAGGCGTCTATCGAAGAAGGGCCGATTGCGGCGCTGCGTCCAGGGATGGAAGGCGTGGCCAAGATCGAGATCGAAGAGCGGCGATTGGTTGAGATCTGGACCCGCAGACTGGTGCTATGGGCTCGCATGACCCTGTGGTCCTGGAGACCGTAAGCCAGTGGCCGGTTCGCTTTTTTCGCCATCATGGTATCGGGTCAAGGACCTGAAGCCACGGTTGCGTCGACATGTGAACATCTATCGACACGACTACCGCGGTCGTATCTGGTTCATCCTTCAAGATTTGGCCACCGGCCGGTCGCATCGGTTTTCGCCCGCAGCATACCGCATGGTCGGTATGCTAGACGGAGAGCGCACCCTGGGCGAAGTTTGGGATATCGCCAACGAACAGCTTGGCGAACGTGCGCCCACCCAAGACGAGGCAATTCGCCTGTTGGGGCAGCTACACGCTGCGGATGCGCTTGTGGCCGACGTATCCCCTGACAGCCGGGAACTGTTTCGACGCCACCAGCGGCATAACCGTATGGAGATCAAGCAAAAGATCTGGTCACCGCTGGCCGTGCGAATTCCGATATGGGATCCTGACCGTTTCCTGACGGCGACGCTGCCTGTGGTGCGCCCCTTGCTGACCAAGACCTTTGCCCTGATCTGGCTTATTTTGGTGCTGACGGCCGGGGTGTTCGCCGCAATGAACTTAGGTGCGCTGACATCGAACATAAGTGACCGTGTCTTGAACCCCGGAAATCTGGCGATCTTGTGGCTGGTCTATCCTGTGGTCAAAGCGTTTCACGAACTGGGCCACGGCTATGCGGTCAAGAAGTTCGGCGGTGAGGTCCATGAAATAGGCATCATGTTCCTGGTGCTGATCCCGGTACCTTATGTCGATGCCTCTGCCGCCTCTGCCTTCCGGGACAAACGTAAGCGCATGCTTGTCGGTGGCATCGGCATCATGATCGAATTGCTGCTTGCGTCGATCGCGTTGTTTGTGTGGCTTAACGCGCAATCAGGCGCGGTAACGGCTGTTGCTTTCAACGTCATGTTGATCGGCGGCATTTCTACCTTGTTGTTCAACGGCAACCCGTTGTTGCGGTTCGATGGCTATTACGTTTTGGCCGATTTTATCGAAATTCCCAACCTAAGTGGGCGTTCCACGAATTATCTGTCATATTTGGTGCAACGCTATCTGTATGGCATGCGTGATGCTGATCAGATCACGTCGCTTTGGTCAGAACGTATCTGGTTCGTCTTCTATGGCGTAGCGGCTTTTATCTATCGCATGTTCATCATGTTCGCGATCATCGCCTATATTGCGGGCCGTTTTTTTATCATCGGGGTGGTGCTTGCCATCTGGGCTGCGTCCACGCAGCTTTTGATCCCCATCGGAAAAGGGATGAGTTTCTTGTCAGGAAGCCCAAAGCTGCGCACCAACAGGCCCCGCGCCGTATTGACCACAACTGCTATTATCGCGGCACTTTTAGCGCTGTTGTTTTTGGTCCCGTTCCCATCCTACAGTATCGTCGATGGAGTCATCTGGCCCAGTCAACAGGCGCAGGTAAGGGCAGGTACCAACGGGTTCGTCACTCAGGTTGCGATCGGGTCGGAGCAGAAAAAAGTCCGAACCGACGATCTGTTGTTGCAGCTTGACGATCCTTTCATGCGCGCCCGGCTGGAATTGATCGATGCGCAACTTGCAGGGCTGGAGATTCAACGCAGCGCGTTGATCAGGACCGACCGCGTGCAATCTGCGCTGATCGCCGAAGAAATGGACGTGGTCTTAAACGACCGCGCACGTCTGATCGAAGAGCTGGAAGCATTGGATATACGGGCCCCACGCAACGGGGTTGCGGTGCTGCCCAATGCCTCTGATCTGGTGGGAAGCTTCATCGCGAAAGGCAGTGTCGTGGGCTATGTTGTGGCACAGCGTGACACGCAAACCGTTCGTGTCGTCGTGAGCCAGAACCAAGTTGACTTGGTACGCAATGATACGCTTTCGGTCAGTGTCATTCCGGTCGAGTGGGAGGCCGAACCGCTGCGCGCCGTTGTCTTGCGCGAAGTTCCCGGTGCCACCCAGCAATTGCCGACCCCGGCTTTGGGCACTGCCGGCGGCGGTAAGGTTCCGGTTGATCCCGCAGATCCACAGGGCGTTAAGACGCTTGGCCGTTTCTTTGAGTTCGAGATTTTGATGCAGTATCCTTCGGATGATATTCTGCTGGGACGCCGGGTCCGGGTCCGGTTCGATCACGGGTACATGCCGATGGGATTTCAAGCCTATCGTTCGCTGCGACAACTGTTTCTACGGCTTTATAATGTCTGACCGGATGATCCTTAGACCGGGGTTGCTGGGCGGATTTTATCCCGAACGCAGTGACGAGACCCTGAGCACGCCCGACCGGATCATGGCCACTGCCTATGGGCGCATACAGCAGCTTGCCGCGCGCAGGCCTGTATCAAAACGTCTGTTTCTGCGCCGCGTCAGGCGCGAGGGGCGTACCCTGCAAACCCTCAGCAATGATGAATTGATTGCCGCGCGTGTTGCACTGGGCGAAGACCTGCGGGTGCGCGGGTTGGGGCGGCGCAATACTGCACGGGCATTTGCACTTGTGCGCGAAGTTTCGGGCCGGATTTTGGGCATGCGGCATTTTGATGTGCAACTGGTCGGCGGCTTGATCATGCTACAAGGTAAGGTCGTCGAAATGGCAACCGGTGAGGGCAAAACCCTGACCGCCACATTGACGGCTGCGGTCATGGCCTTGTCAGGTGTCCCGGTCCACGTCGTGACGGTGAATGATTTTCTTGCCGCACGCGACGCCGAATGGATGACCCCGCTGTTTGAGTTTCTAGGCCTGAGTGTCGGAGTGATCCTTGAAGACATGGACGTCGATGCGCGTCGAATGGCATATGCCTGCGACATCACCTATTGCACCAATAAACAGCTGGCCTTCGATTATCTGAAGGACCGGTTGATACTGGAGGCTGAAACGCGGCCTTTGCACATGGCGTTGGAAGGTCTGTTGCATGAGCGTTCGCGCCGCGAGCAGGTAATGATGCGTGGGCTGTGCTTTGCAATCGTCGACGAAGCGGATTCAGTCTTGGTGGACGAGGCACGAACGCCGCTGATCATCGCGCAAAAGGGCGACACCTCGGAAATGGAAGCGATCTATCGCCAAGCGATCAACACTGCGCGGTCCATGCAGTCCCCCCGCGATTTCACCGTTTCAGAACGCGACTTTCGTATTGATATCACCGATTTGGGCAAGGCCCAGCTTCGGCGGTCTACACAGCAGCTTGGCGGTGTTTGGGCAACGGAATCGCATCGCGAAGAATTGGCCAAGCAGGCGCTTTCGGCGCTGTGGCTATACAAGCGTGACAAACATTATCTGGTTCAGGACGAAAGCATTCAGATTGTCGACGAATATACCGGCCGCGTCATGGCTGACAGATCTTGGGAACGTGGGTTGCACCAGATGATCGAAGTCAAAGAGGGTGTGAACATCTCGATGCGCCAAGAGACTTTGATACGGATCAGCTATCAAAAATTCTTTCGCCGGTATATTCGACTGTCCGGGATGTCAGGCACGGCGCAGGAAGTCGCCGGAGAGCTGAGCGCGGTTTACCGTTTGCGGACCCGCCGCGTTCCAACCAACAAGCGGTCGCGTCGGTGGAATAAGGGAGAGTATTGCTATGCCAGGGTTGAACACAAATGGCAGGCGGTGCTGCGCGAAGTAAAGCGACAGCATAAAAAAGGCAGGCCCCTTCTGATCGGCACGCAATCGGTCGACGCATCCGAGCATCTAAGCGCCATCTTAACCAAAAGCGGTTTGCGCCATCGTGTTCTTAATGCCCGTCAGAACGAAGCTGAGGCTGAAATCATCGCGCAAGCCGGTGAATTGGGTCGCATTACCGTTGCCACAAACATGGCGGGCCGTGGTACGGATATCGCTTTGGATGCCGCTGCGCGGGCTGCGGGTGGCCTGCATGTCATCGCCACGGGCCGTCACGATGCCGCGCGGATTGACCGCCAGCTATATGGTCGCGCTGCCCGTCAGGGCGACCCGGGAAGCCATATAACCTTTGTCTCATTAGAAGACGATCTGATGCGGGTATTCTACGGCAGAAAACTACGACCATTCATCGCGATTACCGCATGGGGCAGAGGATGGGTGCCGGGGTTTATCGCGCGACCTCTGGTCAATCTGGCGCAATGGGCCAGCGAAAGGCGAAATAGCGGTATACGGAAAAACCTGCTCAAGGCTGATGGTAGCCTCGAAGAGTTGCTGGCCTTTAGTGGCCGCGGAGAATGAGAGAGAAAATGCGGAAAAAAACTACTGTAATATCGGCAATGGCGTTTTTTGCGCTGTATTCAAACGCGACAGCCGGCCAGTTCGATTGCTTGATGGACCCGTCCCTTGTGGTCGAAATCGGTAGCGCCGAGGTAGGGATCATCGAAGATATCTCGGTTCAGCGTGGCGACATCGTCACCAAGGGTCAGTTGGTGGCAAAGCTAGAGTCCGGCGCGGAACAAGCGGCTTTGGACTATGCCCGTGCGCGGGCCAATGACACATCGCCCCTAGAGATCGCGCAAGGCAGGATTGATCTGTTGGCGACCGAGGCAAAACGGGCGCAAGAACTGGGTGCCAAGAAACTTGTACCTCAGGCGACTGTCGATGCAGCGACCAGCCAGCACCAGCAAGCCATACTAGAGTTACGACAGGCCGAATTTGAAAAACGGCTGGCTGTGCTTGAAGAAACGCGGGTCGCGGCACAACTGTCGCGGCGTGAAATTCATGCACCCGTGGACGGTATTGTTATTACCCGGATGATCGGCCCTGGCGAATACGTCTTTGCCCAAGCTCCGGTTATCCAGATTGCACGGATAGACCCGCTCCATATCGAAGTATTCTTGCCCACCGACCTTTTTAATAATGTCGAAATCGGCCAAACTGCTAAGGTCATGCCAGCAGCCCCTATTGGCGGAGAATACGAGGCCGAGGTGATTGCGGTTGACCGTGTTTTCGATGCAGCCAGCGATACATTCGGGGTGCGCCTTAAAATGGACAACCCCGAAGGAAGACTGGTGGCTGGCATCGACTGCAAAATCGAGATCGCCGACTAAAGAGCCTTAACCGCCGCGCATGATTACCGGCTTTCAGGGTGCAGACTAGGGAACCATGGCGTGACGCCGTGCGTTGGTAGAGCAAGACATGGGGTTCTGTGTGAGCCTGCCCGACGTGTTGCCCTTGGTACATGGTTTCCATGTGTCTCATCTGGAAAAAGAGAGTGTCGCCGTGACAATGCCCCGGAAACAAATTTTGCTCGCCACAGCGGTTTCACTGGTTGCCGCTACTTCTTCTTACGCCGCCAACAATGTTGCGCCTACGACAATGTGGCAATCTGGTGTGCAGATGCCAGAGTTCGGGTTCGCCGATAGTCTGGTCCGCATCAAAGATGATAAAGGTGGAGGAAAGGATAAGGACCATGGTAAAAAAGAGAAAGACCATGGCAAGAAAGCAAAGAAGCACGAAAAGAAACATGACAAGGAGCTAAAGAAGGCTGCTAAACGTCATGAAAAACAGCTTAAAAAACTGGAAAAAGACGCGCACAAAGGTCAAAAGAAGCACGCAAAGGTTGACCGTGATGTCGCACATAAAAATGAGCACTTCGTTAAAAGAACCAAGCGGTCCGAACATGACCGCGTGACCGCATCGCAGCACGTCATGACAGTTCCGGCCCCTCAGGGCAGGGATATGAAAGCGCTGCTTTCTGCGGTGCCTCTGGCTTTGCTAGGACAAAATCTTTCGTTCAATGATGTCCAGAATGAACAATTGCTCACTTATCGCAACTGTCCTCCGGGTCTTGCTAAAAAAGACCCGCCATGCGTTCCCCCGGGATTGGCCGCAAAGGGTGTGACCTATGACGAATGGGTGTCATACGATGATCACGAATTGCAAAAATTGTATGCTGATCGGCGTGATGACTATTTGCGGACGGAAGACATCGACGTTCACGACATTGAACAGGTCGACGATACCGGTCTTTTACTGAATTCTGATCAGGTTGCACAATTGTATGGCTTGACGCCTGCACCCGTAGGGCAGCGCTATGCATTGATTGATGGCATGCCAGTAATGCTTGAAAACCGTAATTATACGGCGCTGGCAAGGATCAATGACATGGCACGGGTGCCTGTCCTTGGCCAAGGTATTCAGGTCGCCCCTACCGCCGCCCTGACCCAATCTGAACTTATGCAGACGTACCGCCTGCCGCCGCTGGACAACGGTTACAGCTATACAGTGCTGAACGGTGAAGTTTTGGCACTGGAGCAAAAAGCATTTGAAACGCTGCAACTGATCAGGATTGCACGAGCCGTGTTCTGATTAACTCTGTATCGTCGCTTATGATGCGAATTGACTAAGAATTAATTAACTCCGACCGGAGTTTGCGCTAGAAACGCAAGCTCCGGTTTTGTTTGTTGCACAGAGGTGACTAGAAGGCACAGGCACACGCACAGAAAACGGAATGAATAGACAGGTAGGGTAATTTACAGTCGATCAACGCTGCCAGCCAACGTTAACCATATACGGAAGGATATAGCGGTTATTCTTCAGCCCCGAAGCAATGCTAATCAAGATTTAATATCATGAACGCATTGTTCTGTGTAATCGGTTCGGGGCTAAGGCAGGTAAATGGCGTTAATGATACATCCGGTTGGCTATGGTCCAATCTCAAAATGGTCGCGCACCTGCAAAGCTCTCACGCGGCTTATGCGACCCGGCAACCGCGCTAATTTCCAAGCTGTACGTTTCCACATCATATTTGTTGTAGCTGCGTTTATTGGTGTTTCGGTCGGAGACTGCGCTATCGCCCAGCAACTACTATTGAACGCTACTGGTAACCCGGCAGTTGTAGGCAACGGGGTAGGGAAGCGGGCGATCTGGTTCAATTCTGGTACTGTTAGCGGCACACCGGTGGATATCGTCGGGGTGATGACCAGTACCGGGCTAGATCATATTTTTGCGACAGGTAACGGTCAGATACAGATCACATCGGTTAACCAAGACCCTCATTTTATCGAGTTCAGCATTTACCAAGCCGGGACCTATGACATTAACTCCAACAGTGGGGGCATACCGGTTGTCGCGGATGTAAACATACAGATCAACGACATTGACGGTCCCGCAAATGAACAGGTTTATGCAAACATTTGCGACGGATCGATAGAATACGTGCGAATCGATAGATCTGCGACCACCTATCGCGGGTATATCGAAGGGCCAGACGCCGATTTGGGTACCGAGGTATTCTTTCTTGCCGGTGATCAAAACTACAGTAATCAACCGATTTCGGGACTCGAAATTCTCTATCCGCAAACCTCAATCTTTAGCTTCGGTCGTACGGCCAACCCGGGGTTTCTTATACGCCTCGCAAACCCCACTTATGACGAAACTCAAACCTATGATTTGAAATGTGCCGATTTCAAAACACCAATTTTGCAAGATGACGTAAAAGAACAGGTGTTGAGCGAGCCGGTTGTTCAAAATATTTTGTTTAATGACAGCGTGGCGACAGAGAATAACAATCCTCCGGCAAATAACAGTGGGCAACCTAGCGAATACGCCAAGCACGCTGTTGACCTGATCGCTCCCGCGGGTGCAATCAATCAAGTATACGGACCAGACGGCCACCTGAGGTCTTTTGACGTCATCGGCGAGGGTACGTGGAGCTATGGTCACTTGAGCGGAGAGCTTACATTCACCCCCTTCGTAGGTTTCTTCGCCGCTCCGACGCCAGTTAATTACCGATTTGTTTCCCCCATCATCCTTCCTGGCGAACCCCGATCATACTCCGCGCCCGCCACGGTTTCTGTCGACGTCGGTTCGGTCGGGTTGCTCAAGCTGGCGCAGCTCGTAGATACCAACCTCAACGGGTATGCTGATGCCGGTGAAATTATCGCTTATGTGTTTACTGCTGAGAACTTCGGGAATGTCGATCTAACCAACGTGACGCTCGCCGAGACCGAATTCAGCGGCAAGGGTATTCCACCCGTCATCACTTTTCAGGCGGCGACTTACCTATCGCCAGAGGGCGTTTTGTTGGTCGGTGAAAAGGCGATCTATACCGCAAGCTATACCCTCGTGCCCGAAGACCTTGATACGACGATCAGCAATCAGGCCCGGGTGGACGCTCAGACCCCCGGTGGTACGGTTGTTTCGGATTATTCAGACTCGGAAAACCCTGGTGATGGCGACGGGGTGCCGAGTAATGGACCTGGCGAAGGCCGCGACGACAAAACCACAATTTATGTAGGTTCGGGCCCTGATAGGGGCGATGCGCCCGTTACTTACGGCGACCCACAACATGCTGATACCTCTCGCTATTGGATCGGAAGCAGCAACGGCGACGGGGATGCATCGGCCCAGTATTCTGTTGATGCAAGCGGCGATGATTTGGATGGAACCGACGACGAAAGTGATGAACATTTTCCTCAGCTTTATGGTGACCTGACCCGCCCTGTTACCGTAACGGTAAACGAACCTGTACCAGGTACGGGCTATCTACAGGCATTTGTAGATTTCGGGGGTGATGGGACTTTCCTTTCATTGGGGGACCAAGTCGCGACGGATGTGCGCGATGGTGGTCCGCAGGATCTGGACGGTACGGTTAACGGAAGCATAACTTTCCCAATCGCAGTGCCTGTCACCGCGGTTTTAACCCCTACTTTCGCGCGTTTACGGTGGTCTTCGGTTAGCGGCATCAATGCATTATCGACCGCAATTGACGGCGAAGTTGAGGACTACAGTGTCACCATAAAGACGCCTCCCGACGCTGACCGGGGCGATGCCCCTGCCAGCTATGGCGACCCGCAACACATTGTTGAGGGGCCGGGAGTGCCGGAAATATACTTAGGCAGCACGCCGCCCGACGTTGATTTGTTATCTCAGTCAAACGCCACAGCCTCGGGCGATGATATTAGCGGGACGGATGATGAAGATGGAGTAATTTTGCCGACGTTATATCGAGGTGGTTTTGCGGATATCACAGTGGCGGTAAATGACCTCGGGAACCTGCCTCAGATGTCATCCTACCTGCAGGCTTTTATCGACTTTGATGGGGACGGGACTTTTTCCCAACCTGGTGAACAAGTCGCGCTGAATCTTCAAGACGGTGGTGTCTCCGATAAAGACGCGAGTACCAATGGATCGATAACCTTTGAGGTATCAGTACCATCGGGTGCGACGACAAGCCAAACATTTGCGCGCTTCCGCTGGTCGACGGACAATTCAGGTTTGGCGGTAACTTTCGACGGTGAGGTGGAAGATTATGTCATCGTATTTTCAAGTGATCCGCCGCCCTTTATTTGCGACGCAAGCCTTTATCGCTATGATAGTGGGTCGCGCGTTTTCCAGCGTCTAAATATTATCTCGAGCGGAAACATTTACGACGTGAGTTTCCAGAATTCCGGGATAGCGCCGCGGGATTTGAATGCGAATTGGGGCTACAACGACCTGGACGGTTATTTCTATACGTTGCGCCCCGGAAGGCGCGACCTTTATCGGCTAGATGCGTCGGGCAATTTCGTAGATTTGGCGAATGTGCCAAACAGCGCTGCTGTTGGTTCCATTGCCGGTGACATCTTACCCAATGGAACGATGATTTATGTGGATGAGGAAGACAGCTTGCAATTGGTAAGTCTGACGACTCCTGCTTCACCTTTCGATTTAGGGACCCTGCAATTATCCCAGCAGGTCGACGTACAGGATTTAGCTTATAATCCGACGGATGGTTTCTTGTACGGCATCAATCAAATTTCGGGCCGTGCATTTCGTGTCGATGCAAACAACGGCCTTCCGGGTTCTGTAACGGTGACAGAATTTGGCCCGGCCATATATGCGGGCACGTTTGGTTCAATGTGGTTCGATGAAGATGGGAGGCTTTATGGTTATAGCAACACCACAAACAACTTCTATGTCATTGATACGGTTACGGGAAACGCAACACTGATCGCAACAGGGTCGTCCGATGAGGGCGGCGACAGTGATGCCGCATCTTGCCGTGGTAAGGCCCCGCTTCAATTTGGGTCCATTTCAGGGAGCGTATATGAGGATTTGAATAATTCAGACGTCAAGGAAGGCAATGAACCCAATCTTGGTGCAGGCATCCGCATAGATTTGTACATTGATAACGGTACGCCCGCAGATTTCAGCGATGATCTTCTGATACAGACCAATGATACGTTGGCCGACGGCACCTATTCTTTCGATGATTTGATGATCAACCAGACCTACCGGATAGCATTGGACGAAACCGACCCTGATATCGGCATCGGAAAGCTGATTGGAACCTCCAACCCAATAATCGGCATAAGCGTTTCTGCCGAAACTCCTACGACGGGTCAGAACTTTGGCTTTGACCCGTCTGGTGCGGATTTAGAGATTACCACTTACGCGGCGGCGGCGGGCACTATGACTCCGATCACTTCGGCGTCGCCCGGCGATACTGTTGATTGGATCGTGTCGGTCACTAATACTGGCACCGGATCGCCCTCTGGGGTCAAAGTTATCGATCTGATACCAAGCGGGTACAGCTATGTTTCAGATGATGCACCAGCGACTGGCGACACCTATGACTTCACCACAGGACTGTGGTTTGTTGACGAGATATTAAGCAATACCACCGAAGTATTGATTATCACCACCACGGTGCTTGGAACAGGCCAGCACACCAACAACGCGGAAATTATCTATAGTTCCTTACCTGATCCTGACAGCGACCCGAACACTGGTTCTTTGACAGACGACCTGAGTGACCAGATTGCTGATGATGACGAAGCCACCTATGCGCTTCAGATAAACACCGGTGAACGGCAATTATCTGGTAGAATATTCGTGGATAATGGTGTGAACGGTGGGGTGGCACATGACGCCACGATGAATGAAGCTGGCGCTGGACATCGCTTATCGAAATTGGACATTCTTGACAGCGCCGGGGCGGTTTTGGCGACGCCGTCAATTGCGTCGGATGGATCATGGAGCTATCTTCTCGCGCCTTCATATTCTCAAGCCGTAACCCTCGTTGTCACGCCGATCGCAGGCTACCTTACTATTTCGGAAAACACAGCTGATTTACCTGGATTGGTGGCCGGTAATCCCCATGACGGTCAATTCACCTTTACGCCAGAGCTGTCAGGAACGCAGACCGGACTTAATTTCGGCTTGGTGCAGGTGCCCGGGCTTACGAAGGACAGAACAGCAACTGTCGGTCGTGGCCAGGTTGTGACACTCAGCCATATTTACACTGCAACATCCGATGGTGACACCACTGTTTCTATTACCGAAATTGCGTCGCACCCCGAGGGTGCATTTGTGGCCGCGCCGTATCTGGATGCAGCTTGTGATGGGGCGGCGCTGACTCCCATCAATGCGCCAATATCGGTCACGGCCGAACAACAGTTATGTATCGTCGCAAGAGTATCCGCAGGGTCCGGCGCAGGGCCGGGCAGTAATTTCGACTTTAAGCTCAACGTATCGACGGCGTTTCAGAATACATCGGTTACAAGCATCACCAGCAACACAGATGAAGTCCTCGTCGCGGCGGAGGTTGGGCAGGTCACGCTGTCGAAAACCGTCACCAACGAAACGCAGGGCCTAACCGAGGTGACGTCTAACCAAGGTAAGGCGGGGGATGTCCTGCTATACCGGATTTATCTGGAGAATTTATCTGATGCGCCGGTCAACAATCTCCATATATATGATCGGACGCCGCCTTATACGCGTCTGACAGAACCGCTTCCCGATCCTGTTTTGGTAACGCCAAGCTTGACATGTAACGTGGTGGCACCGCTTTCGAATACCGCGAATTACGAAGGGTCGCTGGAATGGAGCTGCTCAGGATCGTTGTTCCCTAATGAAACTGGTTCAGTGTCCTTTCGTACGGAAATTTCGCCGTGACGCTGACTATTCTTGACCAATTCAATACGGAGTGACACGAAGACCTTGAAATTGATACGAGGGTCCCAATGCCAACCAGTGCACTGATGATACAGGGAACGGGATCGAACGTAGGCAAGTCAATGTTGGTGGCTGGTCTTTGTCGCGCCGCACTGCGACGTGGTATATCCGTTGCACCCTTCAAACCCCAGAATATGTCAAATAATGCAGCCGTCACTGATGACGGGGGCGAAATCGGCCGGGCCCAAGCTTTGCAGGCGATCGCTTGCGGCCGCGCCCTTTCAGTGCATATGAACCCGGTCTTGCTGAAGCCGGAAAGCGATACCGGGTCTCAGGTTATTGTGCAGGGACAAATGCGAGGCCACTTGAATGCGCGGAATTTTGGCGGGGCGCGCGCGTCGCTGCTGAACCCGGTGTTGGAGAGTTTCGCGATGTTGAGCAAGACTGCCGACTTGATCATCGTCGAAGGCGCGGGAAGCCCGGCCGAAACCAATCTGCGGCACGGCGACATCGCTAACATGGGGTTTGCCCGCGCAGCGGGGGTGCCGGTGATCTTGGCGGGTGATATCGACCGGGGCGGGGTCATTGCGCAAATTGTCGGAACCCAGGCAGTGATTGATCCCGAAGATGCCGCTATGATAGCGGGCTTTCTTATCAACAAGTTTCGCGGAGAGGTCAGGCTTTTTGACGACGGCTATGAGGAAATCATGCGCCGCACCGGCTGGGCCGGGTTTGGTGTTCTTCCATGGTTCAACGCTGCGCATCGGTTACCGTCTGAGGATGCCGTTGATTTGGCCCGACCTTCGATGACAGGGGATTTTCACATTGTGTGCCCGATGCTGTCACGCATTGCGAATTTCGACGATCTTGATCCGCTCGCGGCGGAACCTTCTGTCCGGTTATCAATGATACCGCCGGGCACACCCTTACCCGCCGATGCCGATCTTGTTATTTTGTCCGGAACCAAGTCCACACGGGGTGACCTTGCTTTTCTGCGTGCGCAAGGCTGGGACGTCGATTTGCAGGCTCACGTGCGTCGGGGCGGGAAGGTGTTGGGAATTTGCGGCGGATTTCAAATGCTCGGCAATATAGTCGACGATAGCTTTGGCCTTGATGGCGCTATTGGGCGTGATCGGGGGCTTGATTTGCTGAACGTTGAAACCCGCATGGCCAGCGACAAAACCTTGACTAAAGTTTCAGCGGTCCATTGCGCGTCGGGGGCACAGATCGACGGGTATGAAATACATATCGGCCAGACCGTAGGGCTAGATTGTAAACGTCCGTTCGCGACAATTAACGGTATCGCAGACGGGGCGCAGTCAAGAGATGGTCAGATTACCGGAACCTACCTGCATGGGTTGTTCTCGAACGATACTTTCCGCGCCGCATGGTTGGAAAACATGGGGGTCAGTAGTGGCGGGACCGCGTACAGTCAGCTTGTCGAGGATACATTGGATCAGCTGGCCGATCACATGGAGGAATACCTTGACGTGTCAGCGATGCTCGCCTGTGCCGCGCCGGTGGGTAAATAATTCCTGCGATGCCTATCGTCGTTGTTGTCTTTGGTAACGTTCAGTAAGATACAGTGGCGAACTTAATGATAAGGACGTTAAATGGAACGTAACCTCACCCTCGTGGCCCTGTTTGCCGCCCTGATTGCAGCGTTGGCGTTGATCCCGAAATTCTCGCTAGGGTTTGGGGTGCCGATTACGGCACAAACCCTTGGCGTTATGCTATGTGGTACTGTGCTTGGGGCGAAACGTGGCACCCTGGCCGTGCTGTTGTTCTTGGTGCTGGTCGCTATTGGCCTTCCCCTTTTGGCTGGCGGGCGCGGCGGCCTTGGGTCATTCATGCTGCCATCGTCGGGCTTTTTGATCGGCTGGCCCGTCGCGGCGTTCGTGACCGGGTGGATCGTCGAAAAATGGCGCGGTCCGTCATTGACGATTGTGGCCGGCGTCGCGTCGGTCGTTGGCGGCATCATAGTCTTATATGTCTTTGGTATCATCGGCCTGTCCATTGCATTGGACAAATCACTGGTGGAATCCACAGTTCTGGTCGCGATTTTCATTCCAGGAGATTTGATAAAAGCGGTTTTGGCAGGGTTTATTACCAGTGCGCTGGCCAAAGCCCGCCCGGCCAGTGTGCTTTCCCGCAATTGATCCACACGCTCTAGAGCGTCGATTGTTAGGGGTAAACATTCAAGCAACGCTGGTTAAAAACAGCGTTGCTTCATGCGTTGATGAGTTCTGAGTTTTCTTCGATCAATGCTTGTGAGATTTTCAAAAAATCGTCCATACCAAAGATCAGCTCGGAAGGGCATGACGCCACTTGAGCCTGCGCACTTTCAAGATGTTTGTCTATCGCGATCTCACTATTGCGCGCTTCGTCACCCAATTTTTCGAAACCCAGAGAACCGGCGGTGCCCGCAATCTGGTGAAAAAGCGTCCGGGCAGAGATGAGATTGCTGTGAATTACGTCCACTGAATCGCTTTCCCAAGCGGCCAATGCATGTTCGGCGATAGCGAACTGGCGGTCGCATAGCATCTGTAGAAAGCGTATGCGTATTCGCTCAATGCCTGGAAGTTCCAGTTTTTGCTGTATCATGCTGTACGTCCCACATACCAAAAGTCTTTTTGGGCGCGTGCAAAGTCGGCGGCAGCCATTTCTGCCGAAGCATGTGCTTCGGATATTGCATCCATCACAGAGCTGCTGTTCTTCCACATCAAGCGTACTGCCGATCCTGCGCATACGCGCGGTTTGATCTGCTTACCATTATTGTCGAATAACTCGGTGCGCGCCAGACCAAGGTTGACGTTATTGGCCAGCGTATTGGGCTGGGGGCGCCACCCGCTTTCCGCAATGCAGACAAATGTGCCGTTTCCAGCATAGGCCATCAGGAACTGGCAGCCTTCCAACGTATCCGAAACGGTTTCGCCCACATCGCTTAGCATACTGCAAAATTCGAATGGTGACATCGTGTTGTGAAACCCTTCGATATCCCGGATGGTAAACGCAAATGCAGTCGAACCAAACAGGTCGCTTCGCGACAGTTGTTGCATGTAGTTTTCCAAAGCCATGAATTCGATTAGATTATTCACGTCATAGATCGACACAGGTTCGTGGAGCTGCACCGGACCCACTGCCTTGTTGCCCTGTGGGTTGATCGCTTGGGCGGCAAAAACCTTGCCTGTCTTGCGTGATGGCGCATCTACTGCACGTTCAACCAGTGCCAGCCTTGCCTTCAGTTCGGTCATCTCAAAAGGTTTCGTGACGTAATCAGTCGCCCCAGCCGAGAACGCGGCATCGATGTATGACTTTTCAGACATAGCTGTTAGCATCAAGATTGGCGCATCAATGTAGCTATCCATTGATCGGATTTGGCGCGCCAAAGTCACGCCATCGGTGCCGGGCATCTGAATATCCAACAAGAAGCTATCAAAGGGTGCGCGTGCATTTTGTTGCATAACTTTAGTAGCTTCGTCAGCGCCGGACGCTGTGACAAGTTTATGATCCGTCATCGACTCCACGAAGTGCGAAAGAAGCTCAAGGATAATAGGATCGTCATCAACCGCCAGAATTTTCATTTTAAAGCCTTACTTTTTACCCTTTACGGGACGAGCCGTCGTTTCTGTTGTATTCAATCTGGCGGGGAAAATTGTCAATAATTGGGCAATATCCGTTAAATTTGTAGAAATGTATAAATTTCGTTTTTTCAGCACAGTAGGGGTCAAGGGGGTCAGTGACGCAAAATGCTTAATTATTTCGGTACAGATCCCATAGGGCAAAAGGTACTACGGTGCGAGATCAGCAATGGCGGTACGCGGGTTTCGGTGCTGTCATGGGGTGCGACAGTACAGGATTTTCACATAAATGGTATAGAACGTTCGCTGATTCTTGGTGGGCAATCCATGGCGGCATATCTTGGGCCTATGCGATATTTCGGCGCTATTGTCGGGCCGGTTGCGAACCGGATAGCCGACGGTCAAATGACAGTGGCAGGCCAGACGTATGCCTTGGACAAAAACGAAGCGGGTCAAACCACTTTGCACGGTGGTCTGGCGGGTTTCGATCAGCGGCGTTGGGAATTCAGCGACATCGCTAGTTCGTCATGCCGCCTGACGTTAACCCATACTGACGGGATGGGCGGGTTTCCCGGAAACGTGTCGGTAACCACAACCTATAGCTTGGATGAGCAAGGTGCCTTGAGTATCGAGATCACAGGGGAAACCGATAGACCGACGTATTTCAGCCCTGCATTTCACGGATACTGGAATTTGTCAGGGCAGCCTGATCTCGTTGATCATACAGTATATATTCCCGCGACCAGCTATCTTCCTGTTGATGCGTCGCAAATTCCGATCGGTGTACCCGCGCCGGTTGCGGGCACTCCGTTTGATTATCGCCAGCCTCGCAGCATCGGACCGGAACTGGATCATAACTTTTGTTTAGCCCCCCACCAAGGTGAGATGGTGACCGCCTGCCAAGTCAGCGCAGCAGGTCTTAGGCTAGAGGTGACCACCGACCAGCCCGGCGTCCAGCTATATAATGGGCGGCACATCAATACCGGGCCGGTGCCCGGCCACAGCGGCGTTGCCTACGGACCTTGCGCAGGGCTGGCGATTGAGCCGCAATTCTGGCCGAATACGCCGCATCAACCCAACTTTCCTTCCAATCTGCTTATGCCGGGTCAGGTCGCTATACACCGCGCGCGCTTTATGCTTTCACGCCTTGTTCAATAGCAACAATGGCGTGATTTTAAGGCAAATCCTGAATGCCGGGGCAAAGACGCGGTTTTTTTGTTTCAGCAATGATTGACAATAGATATCGCATCTGCAAATTCACCATATAATAAGGCAGGCATATTAAATTTCGGCGGTGAGATGCAAAGCAAGATTAACCCAGACAGCTTCGGCTTTTTAATCAACGACATCGCCCGGATGAGCCGCACGGTCTTTGAACAAGAGATCGAGGCGGCAAAGTTGGGCGTCACAGCCGCCGAGGCGCGGGTGCTTGCCCATATGGGGCGCTGTGGCGCGATCCGTCAGCATCTACTGGCCGAAAGCCTAGGCATGACCCCGATGAGCCTGACGGGCTTTCTTGATCGCCTCGAGGCGGCGGGGCTTATCTTGCGAAACGTTGATCCTAACGACCGCCGTGCCAAGATTGCATCCCTCACGGTACCCGCCGCAGATATCTTGTCGCAGATTGCGCAGGCCGGAAAACGGGTGGAACAAAAGATATCCGCGCATCTGAGCGATGAAGACTGGCAAGCCTTTCAGCAGACCGCACTTAGAATTCGGAAAAACCTGACCGAGCTGCGCGGGGCGGTTCAACCTTTGGAAAATGAGGCGTCGAAATGAGCGCGACACCAATCATGAGCGAACGCCGCGTCAGTATAATCGGGGCGCTTTTGGTGGCCATAGGGCCTGTATCAATGGCGCTGTATACTCCTGCGATGACTGAACTGGTCCGGGCATTCGGATCAACGGAATCGGTCATCAAGTTGACGCTGACACTATATTTTGCTGGCTTTGCATGTGCACAATTGATTGCAGGGCCGTTATCGGACGCGTTGGGCCGCCGCCCTGTTACCATCGCTTTCATGGCGATTTACTGCGTGGCCAGCGTTGTGGCGGTGTTGGCCCCAACGGTCGAAGTGTTGATGGGTGCGCGATTTGTACAGGGCATCGGGGCGTCGGTTGGCGTTGCTATCTCGCGCGCCTTGGTGCGAGATTTGTTCACAGACGAACAATCGTCGCGCATCATGAACCTGATCGGAATTATCTTAGCGCTCGGTCCCGCCTTGGCCCCTACGATTGGCGGGTTGATGCTGCCTATTTTGGGGTGGCGGTCTATTTTCATTCTAATGGCGCTGCTGGGTCTTGGGGTGATCTGGATCGTTGTCTTCGCCATGAAAGAGACCGTGATACCCGACCGATCCCGGCTGAATCTGCCTGCACTCGGGCGGACATACAGGATGCTGTTGACCAATCCGCACTTTCTAGGTGCATCCTTGGTGATGGGGGGGGCATTGGGCGCATTATATGCGCAAGCGACGTTTTTGCCGTTCATTCTGATGGATGATGTCGGTCTCAGCCCGGCGCAATTCGGCTTGTCGATGCTCGCCCAGTCCGGCAGTTTCTTCTTTGCGTCGCTTCTGGTGCGAAGGCTCATGAAAATCTATGGAGCGATCCGGTTGGTCGGGCCTGGGCTTATAGCGATTGCATTGGGAAGCCTTGGTACATTGACCCTGCTGATCTGGCCGCCAAGCTTTCTGCACGTAATGATACCGGTCGCAATCTATTCTTTTGGCATCGCCTTTGTGATGCCCGCAATGTCAACGGCAGCACTTGCTCCTTTCGGAAAAGCGGCAGGTGTGGCGGCGTCGATGATGGGCTTTATCCAGATGGGGACCGGCCTTTTAATGGGCACCTTGGGGGCGCTGATGGGGGATGCGTTGCTGGCCATGGCGATATTGATCCCGTTTTTGGGTGCAATGGCCTGCGCTGCATTTTTGGGTTATCGTCGATTGGGCCCCGCAGTGCCAACCGCCTTGCCTGAAACCGCCGCGACAGGTGCAGCACCGATCCTTTCGTCGACCAGTCAGGTGTCGGGATGTGAAAGGTAAGCGCACCTGTATGGACCTGACCAGAATTTGCATACTTGCAGCATCGAAAAGAATTTCGAATTGACAGGATTTAAAGAAATGTTTCATGCGACCCACCGATTTCGCGCTGTTGCTACCTGTATCGCTTTGCTGACCACTGTCACGCCAACATTGGCGCAGCAATCGGGCGGACGTCCGCCCGCGGGTG